>Ga0209541_10000198_pt1 | contig 113641 bp, 90 predicted proteins | sample RifCSPlowO2_01_FD_184027 | JGI IMG/M metagenome (GOLD analysis project Ga0209541, IMG submission 184027) | Groundwater microbial communities from Rifle, Colorado - Rifle CSP2_plank lowO2_0.1 (SPAdes) (version 2) | ecosystem: Environmental > Aquatic > Deep subsurface > Groundwater | place... | reverse complement strand
CAGCTGCGCCTACACCTACTCCAACACCCGGTCCTACAGCTGCGCCTACACCTACTCCAACACCCGGTCCTACAGCTGCGCCTACACCTACTCCAACACCCGGTCCACTAGGACCGCAGAATATTACTTTGAATTGCCCTGGCGGTAAGTCAATCACTGTGGCCGCCGGCCAAAATGTTAACTTTAACGCGCTTTGTCAGACACAGCAACAGATAGTCAATATCGGTCCTATGGGTGGTGGTGTTCCTCAGCAACCGGTAGTGGTTTTAGCTTCAGCTCCACAACAGCCGGCCGTAGTGGTACAGCCTCAGGTAGCCGGTGTTTCAGTTGCCGCTTTACCCAAAACAGGCTTACCATTTCTGGCCTGGTCAGCTTTGGCTTTTATCCCGGCCGGATTTGGGCTAAGAAGATTTAAAAAGCTACACAAAGACTTAGAAGACGAACCAACATTTATCTGGGAGGATAGAAAGTTCAAGGCCGGGTCTTGACAGAAGCCCAGAGATATGGTCTACTTAGTAGTAGTTAAAGGCCTCTGAAAATTTCTAATTTCTAATTATTCTAATTTTTAAAGAAGCACCAATGATTAAATTTTTAAATTACTTAGGTCAATTAGGTTAATTAGGTCAATTAGAAATTCCCAACAATATGCCTCGTTTAACAAAATCATTTAAGCCTAAAGGAGAGTCGAGAGTCGAGAGTCTGCCTCCGAAGGAGGAGCGCATTGAGTCTAGTGGACAACAAGCCTCGACTGATCAGTTCGTGGGGGAACAAGCCTCGACTGGTGTGGAAAATGATCCTACCCAGATTGCCGCGTCTCCGGCTTCGCCAGCTCCTCGCAATGACGACAGGGGGGGGTATGGCTACCGACCCAGATACGGTAATGGTTATCAAAATGGAGGCGGGTATCAAAATGGTGGGCGTGATTACGCAGATCGGGATCGTGATGTGCCGACCGAAGAAGTTTCCGGAATTTTAGATATTATGCAGGAGGGTCATGGGTTTTTGCGGCCTAAATATATACCCTCTGAGTCGGATGTATATATTTCCGCCAGCCAAATCAGAAGATTCTGGTTGCGTCCCGGCGACTTTGTGGAAGGAGCGGCCAGGCCGCCCAAGGAAACCGAACGTTATTTTGGCTTATTGCAGGTAAACAAAGTTAACGGGACAGAAGCTGACAAGTTAATTTCCTCAGACGGTCGGGCAGTCAAGCGGCCTAAGTTTGAAGATTTAACTGCTATTTATCCCAATAAACACCTTAGGCTTGAAACCGGTAAAATCCCGCTATCTCAACGGGTCATTGATTTGGTGGTACCGATCGGATTTGGCCAGCGGGGTTTGATTGTTTCTCCGCCCAAAGCCGGTAAAACCACTATCTTAAAAGATATTGCCTCCGGCATTGCCAAGAATCACCCTGATGTTGTTTTAATGGCAGTATTGGTGGGCGAGCGGCCGGAAGAAGTGACTGATTTGTCCCGCTCAATTAAGGGAGATGTGATCGCCAGCAATTTTGATGAGCCGGCAGAAAATCAAACTACGGCGGCTGAAATTGCCTTGGAAAGAGCTAAAAGGCTGGTTGAAAGCGGCAAAGATGTGGTTATTTTATTGGATTCGATTACCCGCCTCGGGCGAGCATATAATTTGTCTGTTCCGCCCTCCGGAAGGACCCTATCCGGGGGTTTTGACCCGGTAGCGCTTTATCCTCCCAAACACTTTTTCGGAGCCGCCAGAAACTGCGAAGAAGGCGGATCACTGACTATTATCGGGACAGCCCTGGTTGATACCGGCTCCCGGATGGATGACTTAATTTATGAAGAATTTAAAGGCACCGGCAATATGGAATTGCACTTGGACAGAAAACTGGCAGAACGCCGGATTTATCCGGCCATTGATATAGAAGGATCAGGCACCAGGCAGGAGCAATTGTTATTTAAGGAAGAAATATACAAGCAGATGATCATTATGAGAAGGATGATCGGAATTTTAGGGGAGAACGAAAGAACGGAAATTTTCCTTGAAAGACTTGCTAAAGCCGAGAGCAATGAAGAGTTCCTCAAGACACTAAAAGACGTGAGATAGGGTGTGTTAGAATATACTCCGTGAACTCTACAGCAGACGATCTCCGGGCTCTATTTCGTGCCTTAATTTGGTATTCCAGGCGCAAAATTATTTTTTTCTCCCGTAAACTTGAAGGAATAAAAAATTCAGTTAAAGATATTTTAATGCACGGACGCGGTGTTCATCAGAAAAGGTTTTGGCACAGCAGTATGTTGGGTTTACTTTCAGTGGGTATTTTAACTTCAGGTGTATTTGGAGGCGGTAGTTTAATCTCTTCGACTTTTCCCGGCATAGGCGGGCCGGATCCCCGGTTTACCGAAGCTTTTGAGCCTTTTCCGAACGGGCTGGTTTTGTCCGGTTTACAGGATACCCACACCAACATTTCCATAAAACCCCGTTCGGAGATTATTGAATATAAAGTAGAAAGCGGTGATACGTTATCTTCAATTGCCGGTAAATTCGGTATTTCAACAGATACCATCAGATGGGGAAATAATTTGACAGGAGATCAAATTAAACCCGGACAGGTTGTTAAGATATTGCCGGTAACAGGAATAAGTTATACTGTTAAATCGGGAGATACCCTGGAGTCTATTGCTAAAAAGTTTTCTTCCGAAGCGCAGGCTATTTTGGACTTCCCCTTTAACGACGTTCCGGATGACTTAAGTCTTAAAACAGGACAGCTATTGATTGTTCCGGACGGGACGCCGCCCGAAACAAAAATTCCTGCCAGAGCCAGGCCACAGCCGGCGTATTTAGCCCAAGGACCTTCCTCTCCGGCTTTTGCGGCTCCGGGAGGCGGCCAATTCATCTGGCCGGTCGGTGGGTCACTGACACAATATTATTCCTGGTATCATCCTGGTATTGATATTGCCAATAGAAGTGGTCCGGCAGTGGCGGCCACAGATGGAGGGACAGTGATTGTGGCCGGTTGGCCTGACAGTACGGGCTATGGAAACAGAGTGGTAATTGATCACGGTAATGGATATACTTCTTTGTATGCGCACTTGGCCAATATTTATGTTTCTGCCGGACAGACCGTCTCCCGCGGGCAATTAATCGGTCAAATGGGATCAACAGGTAGATCAACCGGAACTCATACTCATCTGGAAATACATTTCAAAGGAGTGGCAGTGAATCCGCTCAGTATACTGAAGTAGTTTAGGGATTTTAGGGTATTTAGGGAGGGAATAATGTGGACTCACCGGGAATTGAACCCGAAACTGTACAATGCGAATGTACCGGTATACCGTTTACCTATGAGCCCTTTTGTGGACCGGAAGAGATTCGAACTCTCAACCCCTTCCATGCCATGGAAGTGCGCTACCATTACGCTACCGGCCCTTAGCTTCAAATTATACTATCTCTTTTTTCTTTCTTCCAGTCTTCTCTTGAAAAGATTTTCCGTAAATCCGCCTTCCTTAACAAATTTTTCTTCTAAGGCAGAACCTTGTTTAAACAGTAGAAATAGCGCTAAGTGGAGAAAGGTAATTAGCATATTAGCGGCTTCTTCCGAATCACTGGGAAGTTTTGGGGTATTTGGGGAGTTTAGGGATTCAACCCCAAAAACCCTAAATTCCCTAAATTTTTTAACTCTTGGATCATCTTTATCCCAAATTACTAAACCTCGCTGTCTTAAAAAATCTTCGTAATCCTCTAATAGTTCCCCTAAAGATGCGTAAGTAATTCCTAATAGGTAAATATAACCCTTTAAGCTTTTTTCCAGGTATCCTTCGGCAATATTCTGTTTGCCAGAGCGGGCAGCTTGTTCCATTTGACTCCGGGTTCTTAAACTGAAAACCCACTTCTTACAAAATTCAACTGTTAAATCATAAATTATTACACTGAGTTGATAAGATTTCAGGTATTTATAACCGGCTTGGGTCATGGATTAGCTGTGGGTTGCTCAGCAGGAGCAGGGGAAGGTGTGGGGGTTGGGGTAGTTTCCGGTTTTTTGACAGCCTCAGGAGTGGCGATTTGTTCCGGCTTTGGTAAGTTGATGACTTTTGGTAATTCCTCTTTTTGCAGGGCTCCGCTGGTTCCGGCGGCAGGAGGTTGGGTCGGAGCTTCAGTTGTCTTAGGGGAGCTAGCTTCAATCTTTGCCTTTAAATCAGTCAGGTAATCATTGGCCACTTTATAATCATTTGAATTTTTATCCACTAAGGTAAGTAATTTTTCCGCTAAAGCCTGGGCGTTGGACAGGTCGCCTTTATCTCTTAAGGCAACGGATAAGTTATAATAACCATTGGCAAAGTCAGGTTTTAAATTAATGGCATCTGTGAAGAACCTGATAGCCAGATCATAATTTTTGATTGCATAGTAAACACCCCCAACGCTAACCCGCAAATTCGGATTTAGAGGATCCTGGAAAATGGCCCGTCCATAGGAATCCAAAGAGAAAAGCAGGGCGTTTTGCGCAACACCGGCGATTTGCCTGTACAACAAACCTAAAATTTCCCAATTAGTGCTGGAACGCGGGCTTAAGGCGGTGGCCGCTTTTCCTTCGTTGATTGATTGTTGAAGAAGTGTCTGGATGGTTTGTTTGTCTTGGTCAGTCAAAGAGCCAGTCGGGGAGGCTTCTGTTGGGCCTTTGGCAGCTGCCAGGGCATTTGCCAAGGCAAAATTTATCTGAGCCAGGTCCGTCCGGTATAGATCGTTTTGCGGGTTTAATTTTTCCGCTGCAGTTAATTCGTTGTAGGCAATAATACCCTGATTTTGTGAAATGGCATTTAGAGCTAGTCGGTGGTGGTAATCTGCCAAAACAAGCTTGCTTCCGAAAAAGACGGCGGAAAGAACTAAGGCAAGAGCTATGGTTAGTAATGTCCCGGGCAAGGCGTCTATCCTGATGGTTTCTGCAGGAGAGTTGGAGTTGGAAAAACCGGCAATCCTGAGAAAGGCGCCTTTTAAATTATTCAATCCCGGTTTGTTTTGATTTAAACCAAAACTGTTTTGATTGTTTTTTTGACTTACCACCATAAACGCCGCTAGCATCAGTAAGCCGGTAACCCAGAGGCCTAAAGTGCCGGCATGCAGAGCCAAAATGATAAAAAAGACCAAGCCGGAGATAGCTAAAAGAGTTGGTAGTTGGTCCGCCGGCTGGTGGACGGCAGTTTGCGGTAAGGAATTGGTCCTGTTTCGCAGGCGCATTTCCTGCCAGATGACTCTGTAGGCGGAAGAAATAAATAAAGCAGTCAAGGACAGCAGTGCCACCAGGCCAATGCCGCCCAGGTTTGCCAACACTAACAAATATTCATTAAACGGAGAATCAAACCTCAAGTTCCAGGATTTGGAAGCGTTAAATTCAACAGGTTTATAATTGGTGAAATTAAAAGTATAAGATGCCGGTCCGGTGCCCCAAAAAGGTGAATCACGGAAAGCTGATATTGATATTTTCCAGGAATCCTTAAAGTTTAATTGAATTTCCCGGGGAAAAGCTTGAGCTTTCGCATAAAGCGGATTCTTAGCGCCGCCCAAAGGGGGGATAACAGAAAGAATAATAGTCAAGGCAATGATTACAATTGGGCTGATTAGACCTACCAGTCTGATCAAGCTGAAACTGTTTAAGTTACTTAAGTCCCTTAAGTTACTTAAGTTACGTAAGTTACTGATAAAAAGGGTTAAGACAAATGCGGTTAAGGCTGCAATCCAGGTTGCCCAGGTGCCGGTTAGAGCAATGGTAAGACCTGACAGCAACAAGAATATAGAATTAAGAATTAAGAATAAAGGTTTTCTAGAATTCAAAACCTGTGTCACTATAAAAGGCAGGAAGAGCGCCAGGATGGCAGTGGTGGAAAAGGTGGATCCGGTAGGGGTAAAATTGACCGTTTGCGCCCAGGGGGCAGGCAATATCCTCAGTCCGCTGTAGCTTAAAAGAGAAATTACAGCCAAAAGCTGTGAAGCTATGATAACTAAATTCAGTAACCATTTAACCTCTTTGGCATTTTTAAAGTTGTGGATGAGTACAAAATAAAATATTACATAAGTAATTAAACTCACTAAGCTGCCGTGTATTTTTAACTGGTCGCCCAGCAAAGCTATAAAAGGGGAAGGAGAGAGGACGGTAGAAATAATACCGACTGCCAAAAGCAGTAAAAGCGGGATATCCAGAGGAGTTCTGATGAGTATGACTTTATTGTCAATGGTAAACCGGAGAGTCAACAATACCAAAAGTAATCCGCTGAATACCAACAGGACTAAAAACTTGGGTGTTTCAAAAAATTCTGAAGTCAAATTGGAAAACAGGAAAAAGGTAGCGAGAATTACCAGGATCAGGCCGATTTTGAATATTATGCCGGAATAAGTTTGTACAAGCTCTTTTAAATTAATATTTAAATCTTCCATAAGTATCACTTCTACAATAAGGGCAAGCCGTGTTTATTTACAACTAGGATTATATATATCAAAAGATAAACTAATCGGTCAACTTCTTTTTATTATTGATAGAATTTGGTTTTGAGGCAGGGGTTGCAGGGAATAATATTGGTCAATAGTATTGGTGTACTGAAGAGTCGGTACATCACCGGACCGGCCGATCAAAAGGTCTGCATTTTGACCGGCAACGCTTGGAGTCATTTTTAAAACCACCGGGGCCTGATCAGAAGGAAGCCGGACTTCTATTGCATAGACTTTGTTGCGAAGCGAGAAACTTGTTTCAATCGGAGTTGTCTCTGAAACTACTCTTAACCGGGCGGATTCTTTTAGTTCTGCTGACAGGATTTGTTGTTCAGGGTTGGTAGGCCGTAGGAAGACAGGAGTGAGGAATTGATAAATTAAAAGACCAAAAATCCAAAGGAAAGAAGTCAGCAGGGCAATCCTAAAGTCCCTTTTGTGATTTATATAGTTTTCTTTTAGGAGAGAGGGTATTTGAAAAAACCTGATCTTCTTTTTTAGGCGAAGCCGCAAGCTTTGCTTATTAAGCCTGGCAATTTTTAAATCTAAAAGAGTATATCTTCTGCTGCCACCTTTGGTTCGCGTTGGTGTAACTATGCCTTTATCTTCCCAACGCCTTAATGTATCAGAGGAGATTTTAAGAAACTCTGCCGCCTGAGTAATTGTTAATAATTTGGCCTCATTTTGCATAAGTTTTAGATAATTTTAAGCATATTAAGAATACAGTATTGCATAGGATTTGCAATAGGAAAGATGATCGCAGATAAGGAGCAGATTAACGCGGATTTTAGAGCGGATTTTCGCGGATGATGGAATTTCATAATGTTATTTCTTTTTAAATTTCTCCTTAATTCTTTCCTGTTCTATTCTATAACCCTTTTGATTTTCCCTTAATTTTTTCTCCAGGGACTCTACAAGGACCCTTAAAAGATAGTCGGTTTTATTGATTAATTCAATGAACATCTCAAAAGTAAGGGTATTGGGACTAAGGGTTTCTAAGGGTTGAAAATAAGGGTGGCCCGGATCAGTGGGTTCACCCTTCGCTTGCCCCTTAGCTGGTCCCTTAAAAACATTTAGGTCTATTCCGATATCCTTAAGGGAAGATAAGGGTTTGGAAGGGAGAAAACTATCAACCTTGGCATCCCTGATATCACCCTTAACTTCTTCTAAAGAAGCCTGGGCGTAGCCCAAAAAATTTAGGTACTCAGAAGTTGTGGGCCTTTTCCAGCCTTCTTCGATATTTCTTTTTTGGGACCTGGCTGCATCGTCCAACTGGGCTTTAAGGCGGCGTTCAAAAGGGTAGTTAAGGGTAAGATTAAGGGTGAATTTGCGGATAAGGACCCGGAGGAGGGCGGCATTTTGCCAGACAGCCAGATACTGGTAACCCTGTGGGTCTTGCCAGACCCTGGATCTTTGTAAGGGTTTTTTGGGAGCAGACAACTCTTTAAGGGTTTTTGCAATTTGTTGTTGGATAACTTCAGCTTCTGTAAGGGTTTTCATTTCACCTGTATTCCGTTCATTCGGACACCGTTAAATCTGACAAAGTGGATGGGGATAGCGGCATACCTAATTCTGGTGGGAGATGCGGCATTTTCTGTCCAGATGGCATAAATACCGGCCGTGGTAGCAGCCACATTTGCCCAGTTAATCTGGGGTATAGCTGCCATCTGGACTCCAACTGGCGCAGTAGTGTAAGTAGTTGTTACCCTGGCTCTAACATAATAATAAGCAGTTGCCTCGCTATTTATTTGTGTTGTTGCCCAATCAGAGTGAGGGTTAAAGGTAATATATCCATCGCCGGTAATAAAATTATTATTAGAAACAGCAAAATAGGTGGTTAACGGCATCCAAGTACTGCCGTTGTAGTATTCCCAAACCACCAGTCCCCCTATCCCTAAAGTGGAAAGATCAAAAGAGATGGCATCAAACTTGGCAGTTTTTCCAAAATAGATAATATCAGCTGCTGCTGAGGGCATAGTTACATCAGCAGAGGTAGTATTTCCCGCGGCAGTGGTGACATCAGAATATGAAGATGAAATATAGGTCCAGACTTTGTCAAAAATGCCGTGATAAGGGATAACAGCCGTGGCAGTTGAGTCAAAAGTGGTAGTATTGCTGCTACTGTTGTACACGCCTTTTTTATAGACAAGTTTCGCAGAACCAGATAAACTACTTGATAACCCTGTAGTGCTTCCGTAAATTGCCCAAACATTTGTACCGTCAGTAGTAATTGTCAATTGTCCCCTCTGAGCAATATTAGTTCCTAAAGATGCTCGAGTTGACCAGCTACTTTCGTTCCAGGAAGAATAATACACGTTACCGGCCGTATCGTTTGAAATTACAAAAATATTTCCAGATACAGTACTTACAGTAGAGAGTAGCCCTCGTGCGCTGGCACTACCCACAGCCATCGTTCCTACTTGGCTGGGAGCTGACCATGAGGATAGGTCGTCCGAATCTGCACGATTACTCCACCACAAATTGTAAGGGTTATCTTGAGTTTCAAAGAAAACTCCTATTTTTGAGCCGTAGCGAACTATGGTTGGAGTATGGTAAGCGGTTGTCCCTGTCTTTCCTGTATCTACGACAGCTACAGATTGAGTCCAGGTAGGAGCTGTACCTAAGCCATCAGAATAAAAAACAGAGACTTGGTAGTTGGTTCCGTCAAAACAGCGGGTAGCCAGCCATAACCTGGTTGATCCTTCCGGTTCAATTACAGCATACGAGTAGCTTCCGGTATCAACAGTGGCGCAGCTGGTGGCAGGAGTAATTCCGTCAAGGACGGTTTGCGCTGCTTCCATAGTCCAAGTAGAACCACTACCCTTAGTAAATCTCCTGTAGGAAACATTATAAGCAGCGCTGGCGCTACCGGCAGCCACAGAATAAACCACGTAAATATTATCTGAGGAATCAACTCTGGCATCAGCATACATTAAGTTGGTGGTATCTGAAGATAATTGTCCTCCGCAAGTCCAGGTGGAGCCTAAATCAGTTGAATAAAGCCAGTTTAAACCAACATTATTACTGCCTGTAGCTCCTCCGCAAGTCATTTGGGTACCACCTTGGATAAAAGCATGCAAAGTTCCGTCAGAAGTCCGGACAATATGCCGCATAGCAGAAGGCTGGGTAGCAAGGGTGCTGGAAGAATAGGCAATAGTGTTTGGTGGGATGCCGGCGGTTGCGGCAGGAGTGGTGGAGGCAGTGGCGGAAATGCCGATGTAGCGGACTTTGGTGGGAGAGACAGCATTTTCTGTCCAGATGGCATGGATGGTACTGCCGGCAACAGTTGAGGTCACATTAGCCGAGTAAATTGCCGGGATGGCAGCCATCTGAACCCCCACAGGAGAGGTGGTATAACTGGCGGTAGCCCTGGCCCGAATATAGTAATATGCTGTAGATTCGGAATTCACTTTGGCTGCAACCCAATCACCGGGAACTGTAAATGCGCCGTAGCCGTCCGCTTCAAAATCAGAAGCCGCGGCGGAAGTTTGGGAGGCAAAAGTTAAAGTGCTCCAGGTAGTACAGGCAGTACTGCCATCCACAGCTGAGCAGTATTCCCAGGTAATTGCCCCGCCGGAGTTGCCTAAGGTGGAAAGATCCCAGGAGATGGCATCAAAAGTGGTACTCTTGCCAAAATAGGCAATGTCACCGGAAGAAGTTACCATTTGAGTATCGGCAGAAGTGGTATCGCCAGCCGCGGTGGTAATATCAGTATAGGCAGAAGCCACAAAGCTCCAGGCTTTATCAAAGACGCCGTGGTAGGAGGCAACGGCAGTAGCCGAGGAAAAATCAGATGATGTAAAGGGTGGTGTTCCTTTTCTGTAGCTTAATTTCCCCGCCCCTGATAAACTAGTTGATAACCCTGCTGATTCCCCATTAAAAATCCAAACATTGGTGCCGTCTGTAGAGATGGTAATGGAGTTACCACTAACGTTAGAAGACCATGTTGAGACCCGGCTTAGCCAGACAGACCCATTATAATAGCTAAAAAAGAGACTTCCTCCCCTCGTGCCAAGAACATAAATATGTCCGGAACTATCACCTACCGCCGCAGCAGTATTGCCATCATTTACTACCTCGCTTTCTTTCGCCCATGACGTTAATCCTTCACCGTCAACTCGATAACGCCAATTGAGGGCATTCCCACTATTCATGGTGAATATAACTCCAATTTTTGAACCAAAACGCACCAGAATAGGCAGATGAAGGACTCCGGTTCCTGCAGTATCCAGCGTTGCCACAGATTGAGTCCAAGTGGGAGCTGTGCCTAATCCATCAGAATAATAAACAGAAACCTGGTAATTGGTGCCGTCATAACAACGGGTGGCAAGCCACAACCTGGTTGTTCCTTCAAGTTCTAGTACAGTATATGAGTAGCTTCCGGTATTAACAGTGGCGCAGCTGGTGGCAGGAGTAATTCCGTCAAGTACTGTCTGGGCTGCTTCCAGAGTCCAGGTAGAACCTGCGCCTTTAGTTAGCTTTCTATAAAAGACATTATAGGCAGCATTAGCCCCATTGGCCACTACAGAGTAGACGGTATAAATATTGTCTGAAGAATCTACCCTGGCATCGGCATACATTAGATTGGTAGTATCAGAAGAAAGTTGGCCTCCACAAGTTGGGGCAGTGGCAAAGTTGTCAGTTGAATAAATCCACCAAAGTCCGCCACTGCCACAAGTAGCAGTATTGGTGCCCATTTGAATAAAAGCATGCAAAGTCCCGTCTGAAGTCCGGACAATGTGTCTCATGCTGGAAGGAGCAGTAGCAAGAGTGGTGGAGGAGGTATTAATAATTACTGTGGGGTCAATGACTACGGGATAGGTAGCTTGTAGCAGGAAATCAGTATTAAGTATTAAGTAGTATGTATTATGGGAAAGAGAGGCAGTAATTACACCGGTTTTGCCTTTGGCATCTATGAGGGTTGGGGGTTCTATGGTCCAGATGGTTTCACCTTTGGAATCCGTGAAAGTATATTTGCCTTGGCCATCATCTTTGACCTTGAGGCCCTTGTTCTCCATGGTAAAAGGAATTTTCAATTCACATCTGCCAGCCGGCGGATCAATTTTCAATGAATTTTCAATGTCACAATTTTCAATGTTTAAATTGTCTGGTTTTTTAGCAATGATGAATTCTTCTTTGACCCCATTGGAAGTGGTGGTGTGGCGGAGGGTCATAGGGATGCCCTGGATATTAACTGCGTATTCGATTATATTGTCGGAGGTTTTCACCCCTTTCACCCCCGAGGAGTCAGAGCCCACCTCGGGGGTGTTTAATGTAAATTTGAGAGAGTAATCACCCTGTTTGATCTCGTATGATGGCTTTGTGGAATCTTTTTCTGCAAATAAAGCCGGGTGTTGGAATCAATTTGGGCAGAATAAGAATAGGGGGAATTAGGGGTATTTTCAAGTTTGGGATCAGGTTGGGCCAGATTGGCAATGGTGGAGACTTTGCCGGATTGGGAAGTAGTCTCGGGTTTAGGTTTTTCCGGTTGGTAAAGTTTTTGAAATAGAAGGATGCCACCCGCTAAAAGAGCTACAAGGATTATCGCGGATATGAAACTGATTTTCACCGATGTCCTCCTTTTTTCCTCTTGATTCTTTTATGCTTTTGTGATAAATTACTCTTATCACGATGACTGGATAGGCCTAAGGTTTCGACCGACCGCTGATGCCAGTCTTTTTTAAGCTCCAGATTATTTCTTATCCAATTAACCTGTACTATAAAGCTGGAGAACTCCTTAAAAAGTCTTGAATAATGTTGGTTTGGAGTAAGAAGGCGCAGGAGCTTATCTTTTTGGACTAAATATTCCACCAGACAATGAAAGTCACCATCACCGGAAACAATAATGGCTTTGTCGTAGTCTTTGTATTGGATCATTGTATGAAGCACTAGCTCTGCATCAACATTCCCTTTAACTGTTTTATCAGGAAGTTTCATAGTTGGTTTTAAAATGATAAGGTAGCCCATCTCCTGCATTTGGGTGTATAAGGTTTCGTTTCCAGGTAAATAACCCAGGAATAAAAATGCTTTGCTTACGCCATATTTATTACGTAAATATTGCCTGAATTTCCTAAAATCCAGTTTCCAACCTTGGGAACGGACTCCCAGATTTAAATTCTGGCTATCTATAAAAGCGTAGATTTTTGGTATTTTTTTCATGCTATTTCGTATCTACAATCCACCAGTCGAAGTCTATATCGCGACCAATGGCATTATCAATACTGACCACAAAGCCTACCTCCGGTTCAGCCAGTTCTACGTAGGGAGTTTGCCCTTGGGTAGAAGATTTGGGAGTAATAAAGACTTTGGAAGTCGGCGTTATGGCGGTAGTTAGTATGGCCGCCTTAACTTGACCAGTCGGGATTTTGTCTGAGCCAATGGAATTAGATTGCTTCGCTGCGCTCGCAATGACGTCATTGCGAGGAGTCGCAGACGACGAAGCAATCTCTGTATTACTGATAGTCAACTTATTTGTAACAACATTATTAGCCGATACGGTTTGCGCTACTAAGCTACCATTATTATCTATAGTGACTGCTCCGTTGAAGAAATCAACCGGACCGGCTAAGGATCCGTTTTGAATACTTAAGTTACCTAATGTGCTTATCGAGCTTCCGGTCAGAGACAGTGTTCCGTCAACTGATAAATCTCCGGCTATTAAGGTACTGCCTAAGGTGGTAGTTCCCAAAGACTTCAGGCCGTTTTGGATATTTAAGTCATAAGCAGTTAACTGGCCGGAAATTGTCGCATCTGAGGTGACTTCCAGGTTAACCAATTGGGCGCTTGTTGTAGCCAGGAGGATAGAAGGAGGAGTCAAGTTAAGGGTACAGTTTTCAGGGTACAGGGTACAGTTAGAAACAAAAGCAGAGCTTGTTGCGGTTTGCTGTCCACTGTCACCTGTAACCTGTGCACTATTTGTGGCGATCTGAGCTGATGCAGTACTGTCATTCTGGAGCGTAGCCGAAGGCGAAGCGATAGAATCTAAAGTGGCTGAGGCAGTAGAGATCCTATCGGTCGAAGACTCTCTCCAGGATGACAAAGTAGCTGATAAAGATGCTATTTGAGCCTGTAGGTTTGCCATTTTTGATTCTTGGCTCTCTGCCCTAGACTCCAGTGAAGCTAACTCTGCTGAAGCAGTGGATTCTTGAGTTTGGATGCCTAAGACTGCGGCGGAAATGGCATTTAATGAACTTAATAAGTCAACCTCGTTGGAGTTCGGAGTTCGTAGTTCGGAGTCTGCCCCGAGCGAAGTCGAAGGGTTCGTAGTAGATAGAGAAGAAAGCAAAGAAGCCAATGGGGAAGCGGCAAAGTTGACATCGGCAAGGATAACCAGTTTGTTGGTTTTCATTTCCGGGGCATTTAAGGTGCCATCAGTATTAACTGATAAGCCTGTTAACATACCAGAGTTGGTAGCCTGTTGGGCAAGTAAGCCGTTAATTTGTTTCTGTTGTTCCTGAATGGCTTTGACAGCATAAGGCAGGAGTTCTTCCAGTCTGACGCCCAACATCCCGTCTGATCCGGTGCTGACTAAATTAGGTAAAATGGATTGCACTTCCTGGGCAATAAAGCCGGCCCGGTTTTTCCCTCCATTAATATAGTCAAATGTAACCGGATTGAGTTGTTCAATGATAGAAAGCCCTGCAGAAACAGAGGCAATGTTTTCTTTGAGCCTCTTGTCAGAGGCATAAGTCCAGGCCGCATCATTTAATTTACCGGTTCCATTAACCTCCAGGGTAAATTGGGGGTTGGAAGTTCCGATACCTACATTACCGGAGGAGTTTACAGTGAACAGGTTAGAGGTTGTAGTAGAAACATTAAATAATTGTCCGCTGTCACCGCTAACCTGTAATCTGGCAGTTGGATTGGAAGTACCAATGCCGATGTTTCCGGTTACATTAAGGCTGCCTGTTTGGGTTAAATTACCGCTACCATCCAAACTCAAATTAGCCAGCAGGGCAGAGGTGGTAGCCTGATTAGTCTGAAGGCTGAGGACTGAAGACTGAAGACCGGTTATTTGACCCTGTTGTTCCTGAATGGCTTTGGTAAGCAGTGCTGTCAGTCGCTCGTATTTCACTCCGTTTAATTTCAAGACCCCGTCCTTGTCGTAGTTATAGCTAGCCAGCAATGGATTTATTTCTTCCATCTCCTCGGCCACAAAGCCCAAATCATGTCGTATGCCCGTTTCTTTCCCTATCCAATCGTATTCCCGGGGTTTTAATTGCATTACCGTGGCCAGCCCCGATAAAGACAAATCCTGTATGTTTTCCTTGAATTGTCTCAAAGAGGTGCAGTCGGTTATCAAGGATGCGCCCGAAGCGTCCCAGCACAGGGTTTCGGTGTTGGCCGTAGCGAATGTGGCGTAGATATTGCCGGCTCCGGCATCGCCAACTACTAGATTAGCTTCGGTCGGAGCGGCGTCCCCGATGCCGACGTTGCCACCGCTGTCTATAGTCATCCTTTGGGTTCCTGCTGTGGTAGTATTATTTGCAGCAGTAAGGAACCGGATTTCAGTTGCAGCATTGCCCGAGGTCGATCCGCCCCCGATATTTACTATACTGGTTGAAACTAGTGATGATAAGACCATGCCTGTTAGCGGTTCTTCGCTGTTGGTGTAGTGTTTCACACCGAATCTTCCTCCTTTAGCTGTAGCGTCTGCTTTATCTGTTGAAACAAGCATAAATTCACCTACCACGTCTAAGGCTTGCGATGGTAGGCTTGTCCCGATACCGACGTTGCCGTTGACAGTTAATCCGTTAGCAGGAGCGGCTACAGAAGTTGTACCCCAGCCGAATACTCCGCCGCCGTTCACCTGCAAAGCCGCTCCGGCTACTGCTGAAGTGCCAATACCGACATTACCGCCTGATAGGCTGATGAAAAGATTGCCTGCGGAAGTGATAGTCATGTTTCCTGAGGAGTTGGCGATGGTGGAGGTAGCGCCGGCCACATCCAAGGCGGCCATTGGCAGACTGGTACCGATACCTAAGTTGCCGTTTGAATCTATGGTGGCCCTGACCACTCCGCCGGTAGAGAAGTTTAAGGTATTAGCCAAGGCTGACCAGAGTCCGGTGTCAGGATCGCCTACAAAAGAAAGAGCCGGAGAGCCGACCAATCCTAAAGGCAATAGGGCATAGCCGGAAGAGTTAATCTGGAAGAGGTTGTTTCCTACGGTAAATAGAGCTCCCGGTCCGGTTGTACCAATACCAACATTACCGGTGCTTCTGTAAATATCATTCCCGGTCCCGGCGGTCCACTTATCAAAGGCCTGATTGACACCGTTAATTTTGTAATTTGAACCAGCGGCAATATTAACATCTCCGTTGACATCTAACTTATAAACTCCCTCTGTTGTCCCGATACCGACATTGCCGTTTAAGAAGAAAGCAGAATTGGTGCCATTGCCCTGGACTTGTAAAGGAGCCAGGGGAGACGTAGTTCCTATCCCCACATTGCCGCCAAAGAAGCCAAAGCTTTGCGAGTTGATGTTGATTTTAGTGGTAGCAGCCAGCGTTCCGCCCAGTTGAAAGTCAGCGCCGGAAAGAGTGATACCGTTTGATGCAGTATAAGTAGTCCCTGATCCGCCGTCTGCAGAACAGATCACATTACCGCTTGCATCTGTAGTTAGTTTCCCGCCATTTCCCAATCCTGAACAACTATATCCTGATAAAGTTAAGTTAGAACCAACTGTTAAGGATTGCCCTATCCCCAAATTGCCGGTTATATTAGCTCCTCCCCAAACATCTAATTTATTACTGCTGGTAGTAGCCCCAATCCCGACATTGCCGTCTACAAACAGTCCATTAGCAGGAGCAGAAATTCCCTGGTACAAAGAACCAATATGGGCATTACCAACGACAGACAAGTTGGAATTAGCGGTAGTTGTGCCAATCCCTAAATTGCCTGAAATACCTAATCCGTTAGCGGGTCCAACTATAGAAGTAGCTCCTCCAAAACCAATTGTGGCATTGCCGGAGACTGAAAATTTTGATCCCGGAGTAGTTGTTCCAATACCGACATTGCCGTCAGATTGCAAAAATAAATTTACTCCTCCGGAGTTGGTCCCTAACTCTAAATCGTCAACGCCATACATTCTTAAATCATCAGAAGTTGTTCCCGTTCCGATTGTTCCTGCGCCTGTAAGAATAAAATTAGTATCTGTTCTTATACCGCCTATTACTGATAATTTACTTATCGGATTTGTAGTCCCAATACCAACATTACCGCTGGTGTTTACAAAAATGGCTTGATAGGTAGGGGTGGCTACCTGGAATAATCCTGTCGAGTTGGTTAGGCCAATCCCCACATTACCTCCCAGGAAGCCAAAGTTTTGTCCTGCTATATCAATGCCGGTAGCCCGGGTTAAACTTCCTCCTAACTGGAAGTCCTGAGAGGATAGTGTGATACCGTTTGAGGCGGTATATCCACCCACTCCTGTCCAGGAAGATTTACAATCCCCGGCAATACAAAGACCGGTGGAGCCATTAACCTGTCCCACCACATCCAGTTTATAGTTGGGGGAGGTAGTACCAACTCCCACATTACCAAAGACAGCCAAGCCATTAGTGGGTCCCGTTAAGGCGGTAGTGGAAGGCCAGAAGATACCGTTGCCATTAACCTGCAGTTTGGCTCCGGTAGCAGAGGTGCCTATGCCGACATTACCGACTAGAAAATTGGAATCGCCGGCAGGACTAAAAAGCAAATCTCCGTCGGTGGTTTGCAGGACACCGTGATTTGAACTGTTTGTATATAAAGTTGTGTATTTAGATCCGGTACCGGCAATAAAACCACCCGTAGAGCCGGAGGCAGCCGTAATGGCGCCATCTACTTGTAATTTAGTTCCCGGACTGGTTGTCCCAATCCCCACATTGCCGGCTCCGGTCACTGTAATCCCTGAGGTGTTTGATCCTCCGGTGATGAGCAATAATCCATCTCCGTTAGTCCAAAGTCCGGCATTGGTTAAATTGGTAAAAGAGTATGCCGGAGCAGAGGCAGAACCATTACCTGCCAGGAAGTTAGGAGCAGAAAGAGATCCGGTGGATAGTGTTCCGTCTACCGTTAAGGTACCTGTTACTCTGGCATTACCCCAAACATCCAGTTTATTAGAGCTTGTGGTAGCTCCAATTCCCACATTACCATCCACAAACAGTCCATTAGCCGGAGCAGCTATTCCCTGGTACAAAGATCCGATATGGGCATTACCTACAACAGACAGATTGGAATTAGCAGTAGTAGCTCCAATTCCCAGGTTACCTGAGATACCCAATCCATTAGCAGGTCCGGCAGGTGAGGTTGCGCTATTCCCAAAACCAATTGTGCCATTACCGATAACTGCAAATTTTGATCCTGGCGTGGTAGTCCCAATACCGATATTGCCGGCGCTTGTTATCCTCATCTTTTCTGTTGTTGTAGTACTGCTGCTCGTTGTATAAAATGCCAGCGCACCGTTAAAGCCTGTTGAAAGTTCAGTAACTCCGACTATTTGGGCAGAGGTTCTTTGAACGCCACTATTGCCAACAGCCGTAAAACTTAGGCGGACTAAATCGTTGGTTTGACCTGCCGATCCTCCTGAATCAAGGCCTAATGCGAGTACAGAATTATCAGCTGCTGATCTTGATCTGAATATCTGCAAATTGTATGTTGAAGAAGTTGTACCTATTCCGACATTTCCTGTCAGAGAAGAAACATAGAATGCCGGTGTAGTGGTAGTGTTTCCTACTTGGAAGACTCCGGTGGGACTTGATGTTCCAATTCCCACATTACCTCCCAGGAAGCCAAAGTTCTGACTATTGATGTCTATCCCGGTAGCCCGGGTTAAGGATCCGCCTAGCTGGAAGTCAGTGGAAGATAGTGTGATACCGTTTGAAGCAGTGTATCCTCCCACCCCTGTCCAGGAACTTTTACAGTCCCCGGCAATACAAAGACCGGTGGAGCCATTGACCTGTCCCACCACATCCAGCTTATATGTTGGGCTTGTTGTCCCAACTCCCACATTACCAAATACTGCCAGGCCATTAGTGGGCCCTGCTATGGAAGTAGTACCCCAGCCGATTATCCCGTTGCCATTGACAGCCAGTTTTGATCCGGTGGCAGAAGTTCCGATCCCTAAGTTACCGGAACTCAAGCTCAGTCCTACAAAGGTGGGGGAGGAGGTAGTAGCAATATCCTGGATAGTATTAACAGCCCCACTACTAACTGAGAAATTAGTGGAATTAAAGCTGGCCACTCCTTTGACAGAGGTGGAGGCATCAATACCGGAGACAGTCAGTGTTCCGCCCAGGGAGACCGGAGAACCTGAGACAGACAGTCCTGTCCCGGCTGTAGCTGAGACAGTGATGGAGGAGTTCTCCAGCTCAGAGTTTTGGATGGAACCGGTAGGTAATACCACTGAGCCGCCGTTAACCAGCAGTCCTCCGGACAGCACTGTCCCTGAGGTAACTGTCAAACTCTGTCCAATTCCGACATTACCTGAGACATTCATGGATGATCCCACTCCCAGGAAGCCGGAGAAGTAGCCGGTACCGTTAACCTTGAGGTTGTAATCGGCAGAACTGGTTCCGATACCTACGTTACCATTACTGTCCCAGACTCCGGTTCCGGGGAAGTAGGTATTACCGGAGAATGTTTTATTGGTAAATGTTTCCGCTCCGGCCAGGGTAGAGAGAGTACCGGTGGTAGGCAGGGTGACATTGGTGGTACCGGTGGTAGTTAGAGTTAGGGCGAAGTTACCGGCAGTGGTAAATGAGTTGGCAGTGGTTAGATTACCTCCCAGACTTAAGGTGGAGGTACCCAGGGATAATGTACCTGTACCGGTGGTAATGGTATTGCCGTTGTATGTTCCACCGGTCACATTACCTGAGGAGTTAACTGTAAATTGGTTGGCAGATCCAACAGAAAAGAGAGCTGAGGGAGAGGTAAAGCCTATGCCTACATTACCTCCGGAAGTTATCACTACCGGATTTGTACTACTAGCATTCACCTGGAAGATTTGCGAAGGAGCAGTAGTCCCTATCCCCACATTTCCGGTTGATTGAACTACAAAAGGATTGGAACCTGTGGCATTAACCTGGAATATTGCCGTTGGCAGGGCTGTCCCGATACCAATATTGCCGTCGTTTTTTATTGTCATTCGTGTCAATGGAGCAATACTGCCATCAGGACTGGTGAAGAAATCAATACGACCTGGCATATCGGAGCTGCCGGGAGTACCGTCAACATAAAAGGCAATGGCTCCGGCTTGCCGATAAGATGCTCCGTCAGCTCCAAATGCTCCGAGAGTTAACAACTCATCACCGTTTTGGACAATGGTATTGGCATTAGTGCTTGTAGCCCTGGTTTTTAATCCGTAAATTTCTGCTCCATATCCGACGTTGCCTGTGCCTACAATAACAACCGGTATGTTGGAACTTGCATTGCTGGCAAAATAGCCCGCGGGTGTGCCAAAGAAACCGCTAACATCAGCATCCATGGCTATCCCTGATTGAACTGATGTTCCGAAATAGCCGGTTCTGGGCCTGGTTGCTCCGGCAGCAGCGCCGATATCGTAAGAATTATCAGTGCCAAAAGTTAAATTACCGCGGAGGATGGTCGCCCCGTTAACATCCAGCTTTGCAGACGGGCTTGTTCTGCCTATTCCCACATTGCCATTATCTAAAACTGTTAAACCCTGGGTTAAGTTTGATCCATAGGTTTGGAGTGTAATATTGGTTCCAGTCCCTGCCCCTCTGACAGTTAATCCTCCATACAGGTTTCCTGTAGTCCCAATTCCCACATTTCCACCCAAAAAGCCAAAACTCTGGGAGTTAATGTCTATTCCGGTAGCCCGGGTTAAAGACCCTCCTAATTGGAAGTCCTGAGAAGATAGTGTGATACCGTTTGAGGCAGTATATCCACCCACCCCTGTCCAGGAGCTTTTACAATCTCCGGCAATACAAAGACCGGTGGATCCATTGACCTGTCCTATCACATCCAGTTTATAGTTAGGGGAGGTTGTACCAATTCCCACATTGCCAAAGACAGCCAAACCATTAGTGGGCCCGGTTACTGCTCCTGTACCCCAGCCGATTACTCCATTACCATTAACAGAGAGCGATGATCCTGTTGCAGATGTACCAATGCCCAGATTACCTGAGCTTAGGTTTAATCCCACAAAGGTGGGAGTAGCAGAGGTGGCTATATCCTGGATAGTGTTAACTGCTCCTGATGCAACAGAGAAGTTGGTGGAATTAAAGCTGGCCACGCCTTTGACAGAGGTTGTAGCATCAATCCCGGCTACAGTTAAAGTCCCTCCCAAAGAAACCGGGGACCCGGACACAGAAATACCTGTCCCGGCTGTGGCTGAGACATTGATGGATGGGTTGACTAAATTAGCATTGGTAATTGAGGAATTAGGTAAAGATAATCCTGAGGTAACCGTTAGAGATCCGCCTATCCCGACATTACCTGAGACATTTAAGGATGATCCAATACCCACAAAACCTGAGAAGTAGCCGGTACCGTTAACCTTGAGGTTGTAATCGGCAGAACTGGTTCCGATACCTACGTTACCATTACTATCCCAGACTCCGGTTCCCGGGAAGTAGGTATTACCACTGAATGTTTTATTGGTAAATGTTTCCACTCCGGCCAGGGTAGAGAGTGTACCGGTGGTAGGCAGGGTGACATTGGTGGTACCGGTGGTAGTTAAGGTGAGGGCATAATTACCGGAGGTGGTAAAGGCATTGGCGGTAGTTAGATTTCCACCCAGACTCAAGGTGGAGGTACCCAGGGATAATGTACCCGTACCGGTGGTAATGGTATTGCCGTTGTATGTTCCGCCGGTCACATTACCGGAGGAGCCAACCGTAAATTGGTTGGCAGATCCAACAGAGAAGAGAGCCGAGGGAGTACTGAAGCCTACTCCCACGTTGCCGGCTGATGTAACTACAAAAGGAGTTCCGGTATTGGTATTAACCTGGAATGCTTGGGAAGGAGCAGAGGTACCAATGCCTAATCTGTTGGTAGCAGAATCCCAGTAAAAGTTAGCGGCAGTAGAGGCAACAGAGGAAGTGCCGTTGAAGTAGGTGACTCCACCTGAAGTACCTGTGCCGGTAATGCCGCCCACACCTGCCACGGAATTCCAGGTTAGATTGCCTGAGGCATCATTGGTTAAGACAGTATTATTTGCTCCCTGGGAAGAAGGGAAAGAGTAAGGGACATCATTAATTCTGGTAATGTTGCCGGTAGAGTTAACTGTAAATTGGTTGGCAGATCCAACAGAGAAAGCTGAATTGGGAGAGGTAAAGCCTATTCCTACATTACCTGCTGAGGTTATCACTACCGGATTTGTACTGCTAGCATTCACCTGGAAGATTTGCGAAGGACCGGTTGTCCCTATCCCCACATTGCCTGTAGTGCCTACAAACATAGCGGCGTTGCTAAGAGCTGTACTAATATTAGCTAAATAAATATTTCCGCTGTTATCAATCCGCATTCTTTCCAAAGGGACAATGCTTCCGTCAAGAGAAGTCTTGAAACTAATTCTACCCGGCATATCAGAACTGCCGGGGGTGCCGTCAACATTAAAGGAAATGGCTCCGGCTTGCCTGTAAGATGCCCCGTCAGCCCCAAATGCTCCGAGCGTTAATAACTCATCATTATTCTGGACAATAGTATTGGCGTTGGTACTTGTAGCCCTGGTTTTCAATCCGTAAATTTCTGCTCCGTATGTATTAGCGCCTGTTCCGGCAATAACAACAGGTATATTGGACTCTGCATTGCCGGCAAAATAACCCATGGGCGTGCCGAAGAAACCGCTAACATCAGCATCCATGGCCACTCCTGATTGGATTGATGTTCCAAAGTACCCGGTTCTGGGCCTGGTTGCCCCAGTTGCGCCAATATCGTAAGAATTATCAGTGCCGAAAGTAAGGTTTCCCCGCAGACTGGTATTGCCCCTGACATCTAATAGTGCTCCCGGATTAGTAGTGCCAATACCGACATTGCCATTGGCATTAACTGATAATCCATTGATGGTAGTGCCTGATTGTAGCGCGCCTGATCCGTTGGTGGTTAAACCGACTATGTTTGTCCCTATATCCCACAGTCCCGTATCTGTGTCTCCTGAGAAGGAAAAGCTGGGTAGGGCAGCAGATCCATTAGGAGCCAGGAATTGGCCGCTACTTAATGTCAGATTGCCTCCAAAGCTGGAGGTAGAATCTACTGCCAGAGTCCCGGTTACCCTGGCATTCCCCCAGACATCCAGTTTATTGGAGCTTGTGGTAGCCCCAATCCCGACGTTGCCCTGTACAAGCAGTCCGTTAGAGGAAGCGCTATATTGACCGAAATCTTCTCCGAACACCCCGGCTCCTATAACCTGGAGTTTATTATTGGGGCTGGTAGTACCTATCCCGACATTACCAAAGACAGCCAATCCATTAGTGGGGCCGGTTACTGCTCCGGTACCCCAGCCGATTATCCCATTGCCATTGACAGACAATTTGGCTCCGGTAGCAGAAGTTCCTATCCCTAAATTACCTGTAGTCAGACTTAACCCTACAAAGGATGGGGAGGAGGTGGTAGCAATATCCTGGATGGTGTTAACAGCCCCACTACTAACAGAGAAGTTGGTGGAGTTGAAAGAAGCTACACCTTTGACAGAGGTAGAAGCATCAATGCCGGCAATGGTTAAAGTCTCGCCTAAGGAAACCGGAGAACCGGAAACAGACAGTCCAGTCCCGGCTGTGGCAGAGACATTGATGGATGGGTTGACTAAATTAGCATTGGTAATTGAGGAATTAGGTAAAGATAATCCTGAGGTAACCGTTAGAGATCCGCCTATCCCGACATTACCGGTAGTTTGTAGCTGGAAGGTTGGATTAGTAATCCCTATTCCCACATTACCCCCTGAGTTCCAAATTACGGAGGAGTTAGTTAGGGAAGAGGTGGAATCAAAAACCGGAATATATCCGGCAGTTCCGGAACCGCTCAATCCGCCTACTCCAGCAACGGAAGTCCAGGTAGCCAGGCCATTGCTGTCAGAAGTTAAGACTTTTAAGTTGCCCGGACTGCCGCCGGTGATTTTAATTTGTCCGGCTACTTCTAAAGCCGCTCCGGGAGAGGTGGTGCCGATGCCGACATTACCAAAGACTGCCAGGCCTAAACTTGGAAAAACAATTGATGAACTGCCGGTGTAGCCAATCCCGACATTGCCTGAAACCGCCAAAGAGGAAGAAAGAGTAGTAGCGCCAGTTACATCAAGAGTTGACGACAAAGTTGTAGCTCCCGTCACTGCCAGAGTGGAAGAGAGCGTAGTAGCGCCGGAAATTGTTAGTGTTCCGCTTAACGAAATAGAATCTTTTAAGGCCAAGGTGGTTGATTCTCCCAGTTTAATATCCCCGCCGCCGGTTAAATTAGTACCGGCCGTGACTGTAATTTTAGCATTGGTTAGGGCGGAGGCAGGGATATTGGTTATGGTATTACTACTGCCGGAGATTGTTTTGTTGGTAATGGTTTGGGTAGCACTGTCTAAGAGAACAGTGCCGGTGGCGTTGGGCAAGGTGATGGTTTGAGCAGTAGTTGGAGTCCAGGTCAAGGTTCCGGTTGCGCCTCCGGATTGGAACACCAGTTGGTCTTTTACGGCTGATAGGTTCAAGGCATTGAAAGTAGGGGAAGCGGCAGTTGATACATCCTGATCCAGTAAAGCATCATTTGTTACAGTCAAAGTGGTATTTCCTGAGGTTAAAACAAAAGTATTAGCTGATGGGGTGGCCTCCAGAGAGAGGTTGTTTACGTTGTCACGGACAAAAAGCGAGCCGTTAATTTGGGTATCAGAGTTAATCTCTAAAAACTGAGAACTGGCCACTGCGGCCAGGACACTGGAGTTGTTAGTTTTATTGTCTGCCATAGGTGGCGGGTTATCGGGCGGTATAAGCGAAGCTTGCAACCCTTCGGTCTCGAATCCCCACTCTTTAGCTTTTACCGGAGAAACTGCAGCCACTGTTACTTCTGCTAATTCGTAAAACGGAAACAACAATAATGAGGCTGTTTTATTTTTGAAAAAATCCTGAGTGGCTTTGGGCTGAATTAGGTAGGAGGCTATAATGGAGACGGTCAGGAATAAGGTAACGGCAGATAAAAGAGCAGAGCCGATTAAGAATTTGGTGAAGAGAGTCTTTTTGAACAGTCCTGTCCAGTCATTTTGGTTTTCCTCTTTGTCATTCTGGAAGCCCGAAGGGCTGAAAGAATCTTTGAGAGAGATCCTATCGCTTCGCTCCAGGATGACAGAAGGGGAAACAGGGGTGACAGGAGAAGAAACACTGTCAGAAGCTTTTCTTAATAATTCTTCCGTACTGGATGATCCACTTTGATAGATTTCATCTGCATAGGTTTGAATGGAGGGATTAATTTCTTTTAAAGCTGAAATGTGGTAAAGCCTGGTTCCGCCTGGAGTCCTGACAGTGGAAATTTTTCCTGTCTTTTCCCATCTGCGCAGAGTGTCGATGGAAACGCCTAAAGCCTGGGCTGCCTGGCCAATTTTGAGGAAAGAGGGATCAACTTTTATTCTTTTTTTCGCAGACGGGTTTTGCATAGATATTGCTCGGCTCCGTCTGCCTCAAATCTATGTAAATCTGCTTACTTGCATAGATTTGTAATTCCATCGTACATAGGTTTGCATAGGTTTGTCAAGGGTTATTATAATAGAACTCTTAAATATATATAATGCTTGGAGAAAATTGGCGAAAATTTAGTAAAAGGGGAGTAGAACAAACTAGATCACTTGTTCGGAAATATCAGAAGAAATCAGATAAGATCAGAATAAATCAGATTACAGATATATCGGAAAAATCAGATATTCTGACTTTGTCTGGCACTCTGATCTATCCGATACACCGATACTCCGATTTTATCTGAATTTAGTCTGGGGTTGAATGTATGTATAAATATTCACTTTATTTTCCATTGTCACAATGATGGCCAGGGGAAATTTAAAAGTTTGGGGTTTTTGCCCCGCCGTGGCGGGACGGACAAGTATAGGGGAGTTTTCCACCAGGGTTATAAAATTGGCGTGTTGAGGCAATATATCAAAATTACCCATTGTATTTTTAGAGCTGACAGAGTTAGCCTCGACATCAAGGATTAATTGTTGGGGAGATATTATTCGGACATGTAGGGTAGGGTTTGGCATAGCTCAAATTTTACAATACCTATTTCGTCATTGCGAGGAGCGAGTTTTCGAGCGACGTGGCAATCTATATTGATTACTAATCAAGATTGCTTCGCTAGTCGCTCGCAATGACGTTACTATACTAGCTTTGCATCGCGTAAAGATCCAAGGTACATGAATTTTTCAGCCGGGATGTTATCTAACTTACCAGATAGTATCACTCCGATATCGTTTACAGTAGTGTCTTTTACCACATATTCGCCTTTTTTACCGGTTTGTTTTTCGGTCATAAAAAAGGGTTGAGTTAAGTAATTAATAATCTTTTTAGTCCGGTTATAAAGTATCCTGTTTTCCGGAGATAATTCTTCTTCTCCGACAATTGCTACAATATGTGATAGTTTGTCATAGTTTTCCAGTAATTTTTGGAACTGTGTTAAAGCCCGGAAATGCGCTTCACCCAGAAAAGATTTAGACAGAGTTGAAGAAGAGGATTGAAATAAGTCTATCGGAGGGTAGATGCCTTTTTGGGCGACAGAACGGGAGAGCACTATGGCATTATCCAATACAGACATGACAGCGGTAACTCCCGCATCCGTAATTTCATCCGCCGGCACATATACATTTTGAAAGGAAGTGATAGAGCCGCTGGCAGTCGGAATCAGCCTGTCTTCCAGTGTGGAAATCTCCGTCTGCATGGTTGCCTGATAGGCTTGTTCCGAAGGAATAGTACCCAAAAGAGTGGCTACTTCCGCGCCGGCTTGAACATACCGGAACATATTATCAATGAAAAATAGGACATCGGATTTTAACTCATCCCGGAAATACTCAGCCTGCGCCACTGCCGCCAGAGCCACCCGGAAACGGACTGCCGCGTTTTCATTCATTTGCCCCAGGATAATCACCGTGTTTGGTAATACTCCGGATTCCGTTAAGCGCTGATGTAATTCCTGACCTTCACGGATCCTTTCCCCGACACCGGCAAAGACAGAGAAGACCGGTTTAGTTTTACTCAATCCCGGTTTGTCTCCTTCAGTCTGTCGGAGAGTAATATTGTGCATCAGTTCTGTCAGCAGGATGGTTTTTCCCACTCCGGCGCCGCCGATAAAACCGACTTTGCCCCCCCGCTGGATGGGGGTTAAAAAATCAATGGCTTTTATGCCGGTTTCCAATATTTGGTAAGTGCTTTGGACAATATTCAAAGAGGGGGCTTTGGAATAGATGGAGGTTTTTTTCAGGCCCGGAATCGGCCCTCGGTTATCTTTGGGAGATCCGAATAAATTCATCACCCGGCCTAAGACTTCCCGGCCGACAGGAATTTTTAAATCAGACCCGCTACCGACAATTTTCATCCCCCTGTACAATCTGTCAGAACTGCTTAAAATGGCCGCAAAAAGAGCCGTCCTGGACTGTGAAAACACCTCTAAGATGACACCCGGATCTTCCGGGGAAGTTAGTATTTCAGAAAGCTCCGGAAAGTTGTCTCCCTCGATTTCTATGGTGGCAATTTGACCATTAACGGAGGTAATGATTCCGCGGGCCTGATTAGTATTAGGTTGGGCAGGTTGATTGGGCATAGGTGGGGGTGTTAAATAGATATCTGGAGTTTACTGCCCAAGGCTTTGGCGACTTTTTCTAAAAAGGCGACTGATGGGTTAGTGGTGCCTCCTTCAAGTCTGGCTATGGCAGATTGTTTGGTGCCGATTTTCTCAGCCAATTGCTTTTGGGTAAGCCCTTTTTCCAGTCTCTTCCTGATTACTTGCTCAATAATACTAAACTCGAGCTCCAGAGCATCATATCCTTTTTTCCATTCAGGATTTTTAAGAGCCTCTTTCAAAACATCTTCAAATGGTATGGGTTGAAATTTATTCATGTTTATATATTACATATATGTTATACATTTGTCAATACAGAGATTCTGGCTAATGCGATTTCAATCTCTTTCTGAGGTGTTTTTTGTGATTTCTTAATAAAAGCATGGACAATTACTGCTTGATTTTGGTAGAAAAAATAGAAAATGCGTACTTCTTGTTGTCCTCTAACACGCAATTCATAGAGATTAGACAAAAGTTTTTTCGAATACGGCATACCTATCATATTGCCAAAAGTTACAAGTAGTTTAATCAGTCGAAAAGCTTTATTAGAAGAAGATTGCTCTAAAGAAAGTAAATAAGTTTTTGTTTTTACATCTAAAAAAACAACATTCATATCTTCATTTTAACATTTTTTAAACGGTTACAACTCTACCTCGGAGGAGTCATGGCTTCTCCGCGAAAATCTGCTCCCGGATCCGTGTTAATCATTGTCTTAATCTAATTCCCAATCCTAACATTCCCTCTAATGTAGGTAGAGCCGTTAAAGTGGGGGTTTACGTTGCCAGGGTAGCCTCCCCAGCAGGTGCCATTATTGCCACCGTTCCTGCTTGTTCCATCCAGGGTGATGGAAAGGGAAGTCCCGTCACAGGCCCCGTCCTGGACAAAAGCATAGGTAATAGCAGAGGTGCCTTGTTTGTTGATGATCCATTGTGTCATAGGGGTGGCGGAGCCTAAATTAACTGGATTATTGGCAGTGCCGGTAACAGTGAACAAGCCATTTATCCGGAAGGTTTTGCCAGCCCCGAATTTTAGGATTTTTGATGCAGTTGTTGAGGTTAAGTTATAGAAAGTTATACCGGAAGTGCCGGTAATAATAGAGTTGGGAGAAGTCCCCGAGGCATCATTGAAAGTGAAGGTATTATTTCTGGCAGTCATAGTCCCGTTTTGAGTGAAGTTGCCTCCTATGGTTACATTGTATAAAGATGCAGTAGCATCAAAAGTCCCGGCAGAAATGGTTAGGGATTTTAGGGTGGTTAGGTCTGCCCCTAGGTTCCAGGTATTGGTGCCACTGGTGGAATTTAAGGTTAAATTGGAATAGCTCCAGTTAGGCAGGGTGTAGGAGGTAGAACCGCTACCGGTAAATGTGACTGTAGAACCAGAATTTAATGTTGGGGTAGTATAAGTTTCCCCACCCTGGAGTTGAAAATTCCCCCCGTTTGCTACAGTTAAGGATGAACAAACTAAATTATAGCTAGCCAAACTTAAAGTGCCTGAGGTGATATTACAAGCCTGTCCGGTAGAGGTAGTGCCTGTATTTAAACTATTGGCCAAAGTGACAGTCCCCGAGGTTTTATTGACAGTAAAGAGAGAGACAAAAGTGCCGGTAGACCTGGTATAAGTTTGGTTAGAAGAACCTGTCATAGCCACTGTTAAATTCCCTCCCCCAAAAGCAGTATTGGCATTTTGGGTAAAGTTGCCGGTGACAGAAAGGGTATAGGCAGAGGCAGGATTGGACATGGTTCCTTGGGTGAGGGTAAAGTTGCCTACTGTGCAGTTACTGGTAAGGGTATTGGTAACCCCTGAGCTGCCTTTATTGATGGTTAGGCCGTTAAGAGTTGCTGATCCACAGCTAAGACTCATATTGGTACTGCTATCCAAGGTAACAGTTCCGGAATTGGCATTAAAGGTTCCACCTGAAACAGTAAAACTGCCGGCTACTGTCATGGTGCCGGATGGGGCAGTGAAGGTGCCGGAAGAAAGGGCAAAATTGTTATTTAAGTCGACTGTAGTATAAGAACCAAGGTTAAGTGTGGCACCAGCTACAGTAAAAGCATTGCCAACCACTAAACTATTAAATCCAGACAAGCTTGCTCCTGAGTTTAGGGTAATGGTATTTACATAACCGCCATTAGCAAAAGTTAGTGTTCCAGTTCCACTTAAAGTGCCGTTAAGAATAAGATTTGCACTAGTTCCAGCAAGGGTTACTGTTGGGGATGCACCTAAAGGTAGGTTACAGTTACTGCCTATAGTCAGGGTGCCATTGGTACTTTTGTTAATCACTACGGTATTAAAAGAAGCATTATTACAAGAGAGGGTGGAGCTTGGAGCTCCACTAAAAGTTAGGGTTGGTGGTGCAGTAAAAGAGCCTGATGAAATAGTAAAATTAGCTTGAAGTGTAACTCCACTAGAGTAACTACTAAAATCAGTTGTCGCACCAGCAATTATAACACCCATATTGCTTGTAAATCCTGTAAACCCAGAAAGAACAGCTCCCGAGTTCATTGTGAAGGTATTACCACTAACATTACTGGAAATAGTTAATGTTCCAGTTCCACTTAAAGTGCCGTTAAGAATAAGGTTTCCATTAGTTCCATTTAGGGTTACTGTTGGGGATGCACCTAAAGGTAGGTTACAATCGCTTCCTACAGTAAAAGTATTATTGCTATTTCTGTTAATTATTACAGTATTAAAGGTGACGTTGTTACAGGCAATCGTGGTGCCAGCAGTAAAAGTAACTGTTCCACTATTGGCACTAAAGATTGGACTGCCTGAGATTGTAAAAGTAGTCCAGGCAATGGTCATAGTTCCGGAGGTAGAAGTAAAGGTACCACCTGTTAAAGAATAGGAGCCATTGATGGTAATGGTGCCGGAGCCTCCGGTGAAGGTGCCGGCTGATTGGGAGTAGTTGCCTGTACCTATGGTAATAGTAGAAGTCCCCTGGGTAATTATGCCGGTATAGGCATTGGTGGTGGCGCTGATAAGGATCCCTCCGCCAGTTCCTGATACATCAATATTGGTATCAATAGTGACATTTTTAGTGAGGCCAGAGGCACAAGAAGCACTACCAAAAGTGGCTAAATTGGTGGTATTGCCGGAAACTCCCGGGGCTACCCCCAAAGACCAGTTGGCAGTTTCTGACCAGTTTTCAGTAGCCCCTGCCCCTGTCCAGCAATTAGTGGCAGCTTGAACATACTTAAAATAGACAAAAGCGGAAAGGGAAAGAAGGACTAGAAAAACGACAATGAGTCGGATGGGTTTTACGTGTCTGATGGGTCTAATGCTCATTTTTAAAAGCTAAACGTTTCTTGAAAAGATTTTCCCTGAAACCGCCGGTTTTTGCAAACCTTTCTTCTAATCCTTTCAAAAACCTGTCCATTAAAAAGCCTTGCTTAATACAAAGTGTAATTAAAAGATTGGCAAAAGCCTCAGGGTCAGAAAATTTAATCCCATTGGACTCCTGAGACTCATAAGTCACATGGGGCCCATGGGGGTCAATGAGTATGGCCCGGAGCCAGAGAACCCGAGGGTCGTTTTTATCCCAGACCTTCAGGCCTTTTTTAAAGAGAAAATCCTGGTAATCTTCGACGAGCTCCCCATAACTAGCCCTGGACACTCCGGAGAGCTTTAGGTTGCTTTCTACAGAGTTTTCTAAAGATCCTTCTACTAAGTCTTGTTTACCGGATCTGGCAGCCTGTTCCATTTGATCAAAAGTCCGGGAAAATTTAGAGATATAAAGGCCTAGGAAGATACTATTAAGGTTATAAATCTCTACCGCTAACCAATAAACAAGGGTGTTTTTAATTCCCCCTGCTTTTTTATCATGAGACTCATTAGACTCATTGTTTTTACTACTGCTCATAGGACTCATAAATCTTTTACTCGTGTCTAACAGCCATCATGGAGGCAAAGTTTTCCAGGATCGCATTATTATCCATATTCCTTTTAACATAAGCCCGGAGAGTTTGGTATTCCTTAATGAATTTATTGGCTGATGTTTCCGCCTGATCCATGGAAATAAAACGGGAAGCTGTCCGGGAAAGTTCTGATTCTAAAAAAGTCCCCTCCAAAAGCAAAGTAATAATTTGGCTGTCAAAAAATTCCAATATCTTAGATAACTCCGGTTCAAAGATGAATTTAAAGTTCTCATTATTTGTATGGATCCCGACTTTCGTCGGGATGACTGGAGATGTGGCAGTGATGTCCACCACTGTCGGAGTTTGATTTAGCAGACTTTTCATGCTGGAATAAAAAACTAAAACCTGTTTATAATTTTTGACTAAATTGACCAAACTCAAAAGCTCCTCCGTGTCCGGCTGGTCGCCTTTTAATATCACTTCCTGATAGTTTTTAAAAATTGGCTGGGCTTTGAAATAATCAAAGGCGGCTTTATTGACCATAATACGGTCAGTATCAAGTTTTTGGGTGGAGGAGACAAAATATTTTATTAAATCAGAGTTAATTGAACCATAAAATCTATAATTTGAAGTGAGTATTATGCTGACTGTTTTTTTTGGCTTGGGAGCCATGTTAATTTTTTTCTTGACACTCAAATCTTTTACTAAAGCGTAAATATTTTTAATTTCCTGGAAAAAAACCCTGTTTCTTTCCACTTCTGCCCTGATCCGTTTGATTTTTAAGTTGGCAATTTCTGAATAAGCCTGGGTAATGGCCTTCAGTGATTCTCCCTCTTCTAAATTTTCATCAATTTGTTTGAGATTCATGGGCAGATCTTTGCCAGTAATGGCCCTGCTCCTTCCAGCAGTTTTATCAACTCTTCGTCGGTTTTTAGCTTAGGAACGGCTTTGGTGATCGGCATCAACTGCGGTTGCCTGATGAATGCTTCCGAGATAACCCCTTTGTACTTTTCCACGAAGCTTCTGTTTTTATCCTGCAGGAATGTTGTAAAGGGGAGGGCGAGCAGTATTGCCTGAACCGGCTTGATGACGGCGGTTAGCGGATCTTGTTTTAGTATTTCCATGATCAAATTCCTTCTTCTCAGGATTAATTGCGTTTCCTTGGGGAGTTCTGAGCTAAACCGGGAAATTGTTTCCAAATCCGCCGCGGCGGACAACACTTGCCTGATCCGGGTGGACAGCAAATTGGTCATTTGGTCTTGAGTTTGCCGGCCGACCCGGGAAACTGAAAGCGAAATATCAATGGCCGGGGTTTGTCCCTGGGAACGCAGGGCGGCTTTGAATAATAAATGCCCGTCTGTCATAGACATCACATTGGTGGGGATCAGGGTGGTAAAGTCGCCCAGGGAGAGTTCGATAACCGGCAGGGCAGTGATGGAGCCGCCCCCGTAGCCGGGCAGGAATTTGCCCGCCCGCTCCAATAGATGAGCGTGCTGGTAGAACATATCGCCCGGATATGACTCACGCCCGGGTGATTTATTGCCCAAAAGCGATATCTCCCGGTAGATTTTGGCATGCGATCCTAAATCGTCTAATATCAGCAGGACATCCTTACCCTGTTTTTGAAAATATTCCGCAATAGTAAAGGCGGCTTTGGGAGTCAGGGAGATCAGCGGGGCGGGTTCGGAAGAAGAAGTGGCCACAATGACCGTATAATCCAACGCCTTATTCGACCTTAATGTATCAATCAAGTTCCTGATGGTGACAGCCGGTTTACCGATCAGCGCTAAAATACAAACAACACCGGTCTTTTTTTGATTAATGACGATATCAATTAAAAATCCGGTTTTGCCGGAATGGGCATCTCCCAGGATTAGCTCCCTTTGCCCCTGACCCAGTGGGATTAAAGTGTCGATCATGGTAACGCCGGTTAGAAATTGGTCGGTGATAAATTGACGGGACTCAATACCGGGAGCTTCCCGGTCCAATTCTAAGATAGTATTCTTCCTGGACCGGGAAAGAAAGCCGCCGCCGTCAATCGGAACACCTAAAGGGTTGATGGCCCGGCCCAGCAAAAAATCCCCGGCTTCTATCCCTAAGCGGTTAGGCAGTCTTTTAAATTGTTGTTTTGGCCGGATCGCTCCTTCATCCAGCATCAAGATCTCGATCTTATCTGCCTGAGTAGAATTAACCCAGCCCCGCAGTCCGGTGTCGGATTCCACCATATCGTTAACCTTAATAGTGGGCAGTCCGTCCAGATAAACCAGGAAATCCCGGCTGGAAACTACATAGCCTACTTCTTGTTGAGTGTTCATTTTTTTAAGCGTAAAGCGTTAAGGGTGAAGTGAGTTTTACTTTACCCTTTACGCTTGTCCCTTTACCCTATCTAAGGAATCTCCTAAATCCTTCTGAAATTTCTGATCTCTTTTCGGCAATCCTGGCTCGCAGGGAATAATCTTTATAAACACCCTTCCAGGACAGGGCAGTGCCGGCAATTAAATTGGGATCCAGTTTAATATCCAACAGCAGGGTAGGAAAATTAAAAGTTGTCCGGGTCATCGTCCCCAGTTGGGTCTCCGTGGCTTCATTGGGCTCAAAGGGCAGGAATAAAGTCAGAACCGGCAAGTTGCCGGCGGATTTTTCGATAGAGGAAAAAATGTCATAGATGTTATCTTTAGTAAATTTTTGATAAAAGGCAGGGGGTAAGGATTTTAGCCATGTTTCATCCGGAAGCATATTCAATCCCGCCCTGTTTTCCAACAGTTCAACTTTGTCTTTCTCTAAATCGGGATTATTTTCAGACTCGCCGCCAAAAACAATCCGCAGTAAGTGCGATTTTAATAGCCTGATCCGGTCTTTGAACCGGGTCAGGGAGTAGGTATCTTTTAAAATAGTGGCTAATAGGTCATTCATAAAATCGTGTTGTCATTCTGAGCGATAAGCGAAGCTTGCGACCTACCGGTCTTTAGCGAAGAATCTCTGAACTAGTTTCAGAATACTCGCATTCGCGAGAGATCCTTCACTGCGTTCAGGATGACAATCGCTAAACTATAAATTTCTCCACTTTTGCTTTCTCCAGCGCTTCGGAAATAATCTCCAGTTGATCCTTTAAGGACAATTTTTTGGCTAACACTATGCTTAATGTCCGCTCCATCATGGCAATAATATTTTCATCAATTAGTTTGAGTTGTTCATTTTTATAAACATCAATCAATTGCCTGGTGCTTTTAAGCTCCAGCTCGATAGATGAGGTGGTTTTTTGGGCTGTTTGGACTAAAAAGTCGGACAACCTTTCTTCTACGTTGTTAAAAAGCTGGTTGATCCGCTCTTGTCCGGAAGTCTTTTGGGCTTCTTCAAACTCTTCGCTCCGGCTTTGCAGGTCCCGCATAAATTGCAAAAGTGATGCCTGTGCGGAAGAAATAGTTTGATTGGATGTTTCCAGTGCACCGGAGAGTTTATCTGAAAATTCACGTTCAAATTTGGCTGTCTCGACTTTACTGCCGGCAACAACTTTAATCCCTTCCAGTTCGGCTTTGCCGATAATGTCTTCGGATTTTTCGATGGATTTATGCAGGGTTTCCCAGCCTTTTTCTCTTAATTCTTCCAGGAAGTCTTCAGTTTCCGATTCCAATTTTCTTTTTTGGTCAAGCTCGTGCAGGTAGAGAAGCAGTAAAATAATGGCCACAATAGCCAGCACAATATTGGCAGGGTCTAAGGGCAGGTTTAGCATGGTTTTATAATACAATGGACAATGGATAATTGACAATGGACAATTGCTTTGTCATCCCGCCGGATGGCGGGATCCATACCAATAATTTGTATAGATTTCGGGTCTTTGCCCGGAATGACAGAAGTAGAGCTACAGTCGAATTATAAGCAGAGCTTGAAATTCTCCCTAAAGTCGAATTATGAGTATCGAGGCTACAATTCCCACAATGCCTGTGACTACCAGCAGGCCGATATTTATGATCATTGAAAGTTGAATTGTTGACCTGGCCAGCGGATTTCTGCCCAGCGCTTCAATACTTTTGGCGATTGAACGGGAAAAGGTTAAAAATCCGAAGGTAAAACTAAGCAGGATGACGAGTCCGGCGGCAATATAGCGGATCACGTTGCCGAATTGCTTCGGGTCACTGACGTTTTCCAAAAGAGTTGTGCCGATAAAACCGAACAGCCGGCCGGCAAACCGAGGATTGGATAGTTCGGTATATTCAATCCTAACAGCAACGGGGATTTTGCCCACGGCCACTTTGCCGTTGGGGCCGTCTATCTGTTCGGTGCCCTCTCCCGTAAAAGTGCCCAGAGCCATGCCCAGGGTGTAGCCCGATTCAGTGGCTTTTTGTCCTTTGCCGGTAACACCGGAAGAGGTTATATAATCACCGTATTTGATGGGGCCGTTTAAGGCAGTCACATTAACCTTAGCTACGCCGGAGCGGACAATTGGTTTGCCTTTAGTCTCGGAGCGGTAGACCAGAAGGGGAGAATCCTGGATAATCCCGAACATTTTATTGTCAAAACCAATGCTGGTGCGGACTAAACCTTGATCGGTAGCTTTGATAATATCTCCGTCAACCGCTTCAGTATCTGCAATTTCATAAACAGCAGTGACTTCGATTCCCTGAGGCTGTTGGGCATGGACGAGGGAAGGGTAAAGCGTAAAGGGTAAAGCGTAAAGGGTAAAGACAAAGAGCAGAAATTTTTTCATTAAGTCCACAATACAATATAATACCGGAAAGGTCAAAAACCTACTCTTGTCATTGCGAACTTAGCTTTCCCTGTCATTCCGGCCCCCGAGCCGGAATCTATACAAATTATTGGTATAGATCCCCGCTTTCGCGGGGATGACAATAGGAAAAATTGACAATTAACCGATTAGCTCATTTTACATCAAAATATGTCAAGATAATAACCGCAGAGGCACGAACAAGGGGAAAGGGGGAAGCGGGAAGGGGAAAGAATTGATCAAAATATGTATAAACTATATCAAGCAATACAGATTAGGATTTGGTTTCGCTTGTGAAAAGACTCTATGAAAATATCGATTCGCACGGATTTTAGAACGGATTGACGCAGATCTGTGAGAATCCCTGTCTTGCTATCCGTGTATATCCTTAATATGGTAAAATCATTTTAGAATGAAGAAGTATATTCCCAGCCAAATCGAGCCTAAATGGCAGAAAAAGTGGAAAGAAGAGAAGCTGTTTAGTATCGATTTAGATCATGCGTCAAAGCCTTTCTACTCCCTGATGATGTTCCCGTATCCTTCAGCTGAAGGGATGCATGTGGGGAATATGTACGCCTTTACAGGTTCTGATGTATATTCCAGGTTTAAAAGATTGCAAGGCTTCGATGTTTTTGAGCCGATCGGTCTGGATGGATTTGGTATTCATGGTGAAAACTACGCCTTGAAGATCAATGAGCACCCGATGGAAGTGAGCAAGCGCACGGAAAAACATTTCTTTGAACAGTTTATGGCGATCGGTAATGCCTATGACTGGGATCATACGGTTGAATCCTACAAACCCGACTACTATAAATGGACTCAGTGGGCTTTTCTTCAGCTGTATAAAAAAGGGATTGCTTACAGGAAGAAAGCAGAAGTGAATTGGTGTCCGTCTTGTAAGACTGTGTTGGCGGATGAACAGGTCATCGCCGGAGAGTGCGAACGGTGCGCCAGCCCGGTAGAAAAAAAGCAGTTAGAGCAGTGGTTTTTTAGGATCACTGATTATGCCGAAAGACTTTTGAAAAACTTAGAGTGGATTGATTGGTCGGAGAAGATCAAAGTTGCCCAGCGCAATTGGATTGGTAAAAAAGAAGGTATTAATATTACCTACCCCGTCATTGCGAGCGATCCGTCAGCTGGCGGAGAGCGTGGCAATCTTACAATTACCTGTTTTACCACCAGGCCGGATACCAATTTTGGAGCGACTTTTATTGTGATTGGTCCCGAGCATCCATTCGTCGCTTTGCTCCTAAATTCAAAATTCAAAGTTCAAAGTTCAAAATTAAAGGAAATTCAGGAGTATGTTGAGAAAGCAAAGAGCAAAAGCGAGACAGACCGCATTGCAGAAGGCAAGAAGAAGACCGGTGTATTTACAGGGTATTATGTGATAAATAATCTGAATGGAAAAAGATTACCGGTTTGGATTAGTGATTTTGTGCTGGGAAATGTTGGTACCGGAGCTGTGGTTGGCGTACCTGGGCATGATATCCGTGATTTCCAGTTCGCCAGGGAGTTTGCTTTACCCATTATCAGGGTAGTGGTTGGCAGCGATGGTGACACGTCTGCTATTACAGAGGAGAGTCAAGTGCAAGAAAAAGAGGGAACGATGGTTAATTCTGAATTCCTGGATGGTATTGATATACATCAAGCCACTACTAAGATCATGGATTTCTTAGAAGAAAAAGGTTGGGGGAAAAGAGTTACCACCTATCACCTGCGTGATTGGTTGATCTCCAGACAACGCTACTGGGGGCCGCCGATACCAATTATTTATTGTGATAAGTGCGGCACGGTGCCTGTGCCTGAGAAAGATTTGCCGGTGGTGTTACCCTACATAAAGGATTTCCGGCCGACCGGTAAAGGTGTTTCACCCCTCGCCTCAGACCCCGATTTTGTCAATGTCAAGTGTCCCGAGTGCAGTGGACCGGCCAAGAGAGAAACAGACGTTTCTGACAACTTCCTGGACTCAGCCCTCTATTATTTCCGTTATTTGACTACCGAACTGCCGGATAAGTTTTTTGATGAAGGCAGAACAGAAAAATGGCTGCCGGTGGATATGTATATTGGGGGAGCGGAACATTCGGTCCTGCACCTTTTATATTCGCGCTTTATTACCATGGTTTTTAAAGACCTGGGGCTGATCGGTTTCGAGGAGCCTTTTGAGAAATTCCGGGCACACGGCTTGATCATTGCCGAAGGAGCAAAGATGAGTAAATCCAAAGGCAATGTTGTCAATCCGGATGTATTTATAAAAGAGTGGGGGGCAGATACCTTGCGGATGTACCTGATGTTTATGGGGCCGTTTACCGAGGGAGGAGATTTTCGGGTAGCCTCAGTTAGTGGAGCGTACCGTTTTCTCACCAGGGTATGGGGCCTACAGGACAAAATATCAAATATCAAATATCAAATATCAAATATTGATCAAAGGATTATGCACAAGACTATTAAGAAAGTGACGGAAGATATGGAGCAGTTGAGGTTTAATACGGCTATTGCTGCCCTGATGGAATGGCTAAATCATTTGAGTCGCAAGAGTCTAAAGTCTAGAGTCGAGAGTCTAGAGTATGAAACATTTCTTTTGTTGCTGGCGCCATTCGCACCACACATCACGGAGGAATTGTGGCAAATACTCCATTGTCATCCTGAGGAGTCTTCGACGAAGGATCTCTCGCGAATGCGCGTCTCAAACGAGTTGAGACCTGCCCGCCATCGCTTCGCTCAGGCGATAGCAGGCGGGGATTCTTCTCCGGCTTCGCCGGATCAGAATGACAACAAAAACTGGTCCATTCATCAACTGTCCTGGCCCAAATTTGACGAAAGCCAATTGGTAGAAGAAGAAATTTCTATCGCAGTCCAAGTTAACGGAAAAGTTAGGGATGTTCTCCTGATACAAAAAGATCTATTAGGAAATAGAGACGTTGTAGAAAAAATGGCCTTGGAAAGCGAAAAAATCCGGAAATTTTTGGCCGGAAAATCCGTGAAAAAAATCGTGTATATACCCGGAAAAATAATCAGCCTTGTTGTCAGGTCAGAGTAAAATTTGATAAAATTAAAAGAGATAAAATCAGCAATCAATCTCATGGTTTGCTATAGAAATAGGATACGTAATTTAGCTTATTATAATAACCTTTTCGCTCACAGTATGAAAAATTGTACTGCTCGCTTCAAAGAACCTTGCCTCCCGCCTTTGGCGGGGCGTGACAGGTGTTATAATCATGAATATGTGTAGTTCCAAGCTGGATCGTGACAATACTTGGCTTTTGTCCAGATTGGACTTTATCTGGACTAAATTTTTTTCTGATGTGCCTCAGAAAAACAAGGTTTTCATCAGATTCGGCAGGTATTCAAAGTATCGGTTAGGATCTATCAGGTTAAACAAAGCTACAAAAGCCAGTATTATTACCATCACTTCAATGTTCAAAGATCCGAAAATCCCCTCCGGGGTAGTGGATCACACCATTGGTCACGAACTCACGCACTACACCCACGGCTTTTCGTCTGTCCAGCCCCGCTTGCACCGGTATCCGCACGCCGGCGGGGTGGTCAAGAGAGAGATGGAGGCAAGAGGCATGGGGCATCTGCATCAGGCATACAAAGATTGGATAAAGTTGTATCGAAAGCAAATCATGGCAAGCAGATGACGTTATTGTCATTCTGAGGCGTAGCCGAAGAATCTCTCGCGAATGCGAGTCTCAAACGAGTTGAGACCTGCCCGCCATCGCTTCGCTCAGGCGATAGCAGGCGGGGATCCTTCCCGGCAAAGCCGGATCAGGATGACAGAAGGTAAATTATGGAAAACCTTAATTGGAGAGAAAAGCTGGAACAATTCAAATTACCCATAGGACTGTCTTTGGTGGGGATTGTCCTAATTATCGGCGGCATCTTTGCTTCCGGTTTAACAAAATCGAAGCCGAAAGATGCCGTAGTAGTTTCCGGGCAAACTTTCCCTAAAGAAAGTTTGGTGGAAAATCAAAAACTGCTGTCGGTTGATGTTTCCGGTGCAGTAGCCAAGCCGGGGGTCTATCAGATAAAAGATGGCGGGAGAATTGAGGATGCTGTGAAAGTTGCCGGCGGATTTACTGAAGGAGCAAATAAAGAATATGTATCAAAGTATTTAAATATGGCACAAAAGGTATCAGATGGCAGTAAAGTTTATGTGCCGGCAGAAGGGGAGCAAGCTGGTGGGACTGTGACCGGCGGAACAGTGGCCGGAGCCAGCGTTCAGGCAACAGTGAATATTAATACCGCTACCCAAGCTGAATTGGAAGCTTTGCCCGGCATCGGTCCGGTCACCGCTTCCAAGATTATTTCCGACAGGCAGTATCAGGGAATAGAGGATCTTCTGAATAGGAAAGTTGTTAGTAAGGCAGTTTTTGAAAAGATCAAAGATCTATTAGTTGTCTATTAAGTTATTTTCTAATAATTTCCTAAATTATTCGCTAAATTCTTCCAAACCTCCTACAGTTCTTGACACGATCGTTACAATTATTGTAGGGTAAAGATATGGGTTTTAGGAAGCAGAGCATTAGCAGCGCAGTACTCTTTACGCTCGAAAAAGCGATTGACGGTTACTGCCGATTGGAAGATTTTGCCTACCATCATTACCGGTATCGTTATGGTGTTCCCGAACTTAAGAAATCTTCTTTGGCGCAGGCACTAAGACGATTGAGACTAGATGGGTATATTGAAAAAGATATTAAGGAAGGACAAATAATTTTTAAACTGACAACGGTAGGTAAAGACTTTCTGGGAATAGATAATCAAGACTGGGATGGTTTATACAGGATAGTAATTTTTGATATCCCCGAGAACAAAAGAGGAATAAGGGATCTTTTCAGGAGGAGACTGAAAGAGTGGGGATTTAAGAATTGGCAACGGAGCGTTTGGATTAGCAAAAAAAAGGTGACAGATAAACTCCGAAGGCTTATAGAGGATCTGGGGATAGGGAATTGGGTAGCGGTTATCGAATCCGGCGACAAGTCACTAAACTACATAATATTCAACGATCGTGGAGGTTAGTGTAGGGTTTATGAAGAAACTGCCGGTTGTTTTGGCTATTATCCTGTATCTTTTGATTTTTCTTATTCGTTATCAGCAGGGAGGTTGGGAGGTAAAATTGGATTTGTTTCCGGAGATCCGGCACAACCTGGATGATCGGATCAGCCGGCTTTTGCCTTCTCCTCAGGCAGAGCTTTTATCCGGCATCCTGCTGGGACAAAATAAAAGCCTGCCTGCCGGTCTCAAGCTATCTTTAAGGGATACCTCCACTTTGCATATTGTGGTAGCTTCCGGTCAAAATTTAAGCATAGTGGCAGGCTTTTTTTTCTATTTAGCCGGGTTGATTAAAAGAAGGCAGGCCATCGTTTTGAGCTTATTAGCAGTTATCGGCTATACGTTGCTAACCGGGGTGCAGGTGCCTATTCTTCGGGCGGCAGTTATGTTTTGCCTGGCAGGTCTGGCAACATTATCCGGCAGACAAAAAAAAGTCTGGTGGGTTTTACTGGTAACAGCCGCTCTGATGTTGTTGGTTAATCCTAAGTGGATTCTCGATCTTTCTTTCCAGCTAAGTTTCCTGGCTACTTTCGGAGTAGTGGTGGTGTCGCCGGTTTTAATGAAATATTTGCACAAGATTCCGGTCCTGGGTCAGGATCTGGCAGTGACGCTGGCGGCCCAATTGATGGTAACGCCGGTAATTGCAATCAGTTTCCACCAAATTTCCCTGGTTTCCCTAATAACTAATGCCTTAATTTTATGGACAGTGCCATTTGCGATGATTTTGGGCATGCTGAGTTTAGTGTTAAGTTTCGTTTGGGGCGGAGCGGCTTGGCTTCTTGGTTTATCAGTTTCGGCTCTGCTGACATATTTTATTTATATTGTCCAATTTTTTGCCTCCCTGCCTTTTGCCTGGGAGTATGTAGGGGAACAGGGGATAATATTCTGGGCAGGGTACTATTTAATAGTGGCTTCGATAATTTGGACTCTTTCTGTGTATGGAACAAAGGATTCTCACTGATGAAGAGCGGATTCATGCGGATCGTGATCCGCGAAAATCAGTTTTTTATCTGCGGAAATCTCTTTATATATGTTATTATTAAAGAATGCTAAAACAACAGATTTTAAACGACCTTAAGAAAGAAGTTAAAGATTTAGGTTTTCCAGTTATTGATATAGTTTTATCTATTCCGCAAAATCCGGCCTTCGGGGACTATACCACGAATATAGCCTTACAGCTTGCTAAGCTGAAAGATGGTAAAGGTAAGCAAACACCGCTAGAGATTGCTAACGGAATAGTGACTAGAGTCAAGAGTCTAGAGTCAAGTAAAGATTGTCTAGAAAAGATGGAAGTAGCAGGGGGAGGATTTATCAATTTTTATATTAAGGACAAGGAATTAATTAAAAATGCCGACGGTTTGGATCTCTTGCAGAAAACTGACCATCACCAAAAAATATTTATTGAATATGGCCACGTTAATCCTTTAAAAGAAATTCATATTGGACATCTTCGGACTTTTATTCTAGGAGAAAGTTTATGTAGGATCTGTGAAGCATTAGGGCATGAAGTTTTCAGGGGTAATTACCAGGGAGACATTGGTCTTCACATTGCCAAGGCTATTTGGGGGATTAAAAAGGTGGGTTTGCCTGGAAAAGAACTTAATTTAGAAGAAAAGGCCAAATTTTTAGGTCAAGCTTATGCGGAAGGAAGCAAATTTTACGAAGAAGACCCGGGTATCAAGAAGGAAATAGACCAGATCAATACTGCTCTATACAAAAAAGATCCCGCTTTAAAAGAAATTTATACGCTAACAAGAGAGTGGAGTTTGCAGTATTTTGAGCCTATTTATGCTCTTTTAGGCACTCAATACGACCGCTGTTTTTTTGAAAGTGAAGTCTTTGAGCGGGGAAGACTACTTGTATTAGAGAATGTGGGTAAGATATTTGAAGAAAACGCCGGAGCAGTAATTTTTCCCGGCGAAAAATACGGCCTGCATACTAGAGTTTTTATAACTACGGCAGGCAACCCAACTTATGAAGGTAAAGATATTGGGTTGGCAGAGTTGGAGTACGACACCTTTAATTATGACAGAGCAATTCATGTGGTAGCTTCTGAACAGGAGGGTTATTTTCAGGTGATTTTTAAGGCAACAGAACTTCTGTTCCCTTATTTGAAAGGTAAGAAGCATCATCTATCTTATGGTTTAGTAGACCTTAAGGAAGGGAAAATGTCTTCCAGAACCGGCAACGTTATTACGGTTGACGATTTGTACCACGTCGTCTCGGAAAAAGTTAGAGAACTAACTAAGCAGAGCTTGCGATCTGACGATCTTAAGCAAACAAAGCTACACATTGACCAGGAGATAGTTCGGATGGTAGCTTTGGGAGCGATTAAATTTTCATACCTGAAGTTTTCTCCCAGGCCCAATATGGTTTTTGACTTGGAGGAGTCGGTTTCACTGGATGGTGATAGCGGACCTTATGTCCAATATACCTATGCCAGGATTCAATCCGTGCTGAGAAATTCTACTGTTATCCGGCGAAGCCGGATCCATACAAATAACTTCGAAGATACAGACCTGGATACAGAAGAACGGGCAATTTTACGCTCATTGTTGTATTTTCAAGAGACTGTGGAGCAGGCTGCTAGCGCTTTGCATCCTAATCTGCTGGCTTCGTATTTAATTGAGCTAGCCAGGTTATATAATCTTTTTTATCAAAAAAGCCGGGTCATAGGTTCAGAAAAAGAAGATTTCAGATTGAAGTTATCGGAGGAAGTGGGGAAAGTATTGAAAAAAGGATTAAGCTTATTAGGGATAGAAGCGCCGGAGAGGATGTGAGGCCCGGAAAAATCGGATAAGCGGAGCTTGCGAGCTCGCTCTTAGATCGGAGTATCGGATAGATCAGAGTAACAGAAATCTGATTTTATCTGGTTTATCTGTTATCTGATTTGTTCCGATTTCTTCTGATCTTTTCCGATGTTTCTGAAATTATGTTCAAACGTCATTATCAAAAAAAACGATCTACTAATATAGTCTTTGTTATATTAAGACTCGGTTTAAGTGTGGTAATGTTTGCAGTACTACTGGGCGGAATTTATTCTGCTTATAAACATTTCTCCGGCCTGGATCCTTTGAAACTTGACCCGCAAGCAGTTTTGTCAGAAATGCTGGCAGGCAAGGTGCCGCAAAATTTTCTGAGTGTACTTTCATCAAACAAAATTACACAAGGCTTATCCGGTCAAATTAATCAAAAAGTCTTAGGTAAACAACAAAGCCAACAGATTCCGGCAGGGGATAATTCCGGGCAGGAAATTGCTTCAACCCTGGCTTTCAGGTTTATGATTGTGACTGATTCACATAGTGATAATGCCAATTTGGCGAAAGCGCTAAGTCAAGCCATTGCTCAATATCCTGATCTTAAATTTATTATCGGGCTGGGGGATTATACCGATGTCGGGACTATTGCTGAACTGAGAGCGGCCAAAAAGGTGTTTGACGGCTCCGCGCTCCGGTATTTCCTGATACCCGGCGATCATGACTTGTGGGATTGCCGCAACCGTTCTCTGTCGCCGACTGATTGCTTTAAAGAGGTTTTTGGTCCGCCGTTTCAATCTTTTGCTTTTGAAAATTTCCGTTTTGTCCTGCTTAATAACAGCGATAACTATAAGGGGTTTGATAGTGAACAAACAAAGTGGATTACAGGGGAGTTGGAAAAAGCCAAAACAGAAAAAGCAACAGGGATTTTTGTATTTCTTCATGAGCCGCTTTATCACCCCTCCTCTGAGCACGTTATGGGTTGGGTGGAAAAAGATCTGAAACTGCAGGCGGGCGGATTAGTGTTTCAGTTAAAAGACGCCGGGGTGTTAAAGGTATTTGCCGGCGACATTCACTATTTTTCCGAATATAGTGAGCCTAAAACTAACTTGCCGATGATTACAATCGGGTCTGCCGGAATAGAACGGAATCCGCAGGCTCCCCGGTTTGGTGTAGTGTCAGTGTTTGAGGATGGGAGTGCGAAGGTGGAAGATGTGGAGATTAAATAGGGTAAAGCGTTAAGGGGCAAGGGGAAAGTAATTTCTTTACCCTTCACGCTTGCCCCTTTACCCTTTATTGTCTTTTTGATATTATACTTGGATCATGCTTCAACAAACTCTAATCATAATCAAGCCCGACGGTGTCAAAGGCGGCTTTACTGACGAGATAATTAAGCGGTATGAAGCCGTGGGATTAAAGGTGGTTAAAAGAAAAGATATGACGGCGCCGCTTGATATAGTGGAGAAGCATTATCCGATGGAACCCGGCTACCTTCGTTTGATCGGTGAAAAAACTATCGCCGCCGGCCAACAGGTTTCCTCTGCAGAAGATCAGGGCAGAAAAGTAGTGACTTGGCTTCGCAAATTTATCACCTCCGGTCCGATCGTAGTTATGGTTTTGGAAGGGGAAGATGCAGTCTCTGTCGCCCGCAAAACCACCGGCTTTACTGATCCTGCTTCGGCTGAAAAGGGCACCATTAGGGGAGATTTAGGGACAGATAATATTTTGGATGCCAACCGCGAGGAACGGCCGGTCTGGAATTTAATCCATGCCTCAGGTTCTCCGGAAGAAGCTCAAAAAGAAATCCAGTTGTGGTTTGGGGAGTAGTCGGGGTGCTGGGAATTGAACCCAGTGTCTCTGCGACCCGAACGCAGCGTGATACCGATTCACTACACCCCGTAAGCTAACATTATACCTCTGAAGGTGTTAAAATATCCATAATGGCCCTGTAGTTCACCGGATAGAACGCGGACGTCCTAAGTCTGATGCAGGGGGTTCGATTCCCTCCAGGGCCGCCACGTACAGAATCAGAGATTCTTACGTGGCAGAAACGTTTAATTTCTTTGAAATTATTACGTTTCGCCTCTTTATGTCAAAACGTTTTAAATTAATTTTAACTGTCAGATTTTTGGGCTATGTGGTATTTTTTTTGGGATTAACCTCCCTTATCTTTATGATATGGCCCGTTGCCACAGCAGAGTTTGGCTACCGGAAAGATAGGATTTTGGGGATTAAAAGAACGGTTCCGGAAATGATAATTTCGCCGGAACAACCCGCTCCACCCACGGAACAAGGTGAACCCGCCCCATCCTCAGCCCAGATACAATCGGAAAGCGGAGGACCTGCCCGCAATGCTCTGAGCAACGCGATGGCAGGCGGGCCGGTCAACTTTAGCAGTGTTGATATATCGGAAAACAGCATTATTCCGGTATCAACCGAGTACGGCATTGTTATTGAGAAAATAAATGCCAATGCAAGAATAATCCCTAATGTTAGTCCGGGCAATGAAAGGGAGTATCTTAACGCACTGCGGCAGGGAGTGGCTGAGGCTGCAGGTTCAACGTTGCCCGGTCAGCCCGGCAATCTGTATCTTTTCTCGCACTCCACAGACGCTCCCTGGAACATAGTCCGTTTTAATGCCGTGTTTTACTTACTAAAAGAACTTGAGTCGGGCGACAGGGTGATTATTTTTTATAAAAACAGAAGATATGACTATGTAGTTTTTGATAAAGTCATTGCCCAACCAAGTGATGTTTCTTATCTAACCAATAGATACGATATGCCGGTGTTAACTTTGCAAACCTGTGATCCGCCGGGAACGCTTTTGAATAGATTGGTTGTGAGGGCGAAGCTGGTAAGCAGTTAAGTTTTCAGTTTTCAGTTTTCAATTTACAATGAATTTTCAATGATTCAATATTAAAACGTTTGAAAATTGTAAAATTGATTATTGATTGAAAATTGATAATTGGTACTTGAAAATTGTACAATACAAGAATGTCCAAAAAGTTTGTTATTACCATCGCCACTTTAATAATCATTGCCATAGCAGCCTCTGTGGCCATATTTCTAGCAAAAGGCTACACTTTTTCGGCGAAAGAAAAAAGAATTGTGGGAACAGGGATCATTACTATTTCTTCCGAGCCTGATTCTGCTTCTGTTTTTATTGACGGACATCTGACTACAGCCACAAACGCTACTATCTCCTCCCTGCCCCCCAAAAGTTATTCAGTCAAGGTGGTTAGGGAAGGTTTTATTCCTTGGGAAAAGCAAGTTTCTGTTCAGGAAGGATTAGTGACGCCTGTTAAGGTAACTCTTTTTCCGGCTATTCCCACAATTTACCCGCTAACTTATAACGGAGTGGCGAGTCCGACTCTAAGCCCGGATGGGAGCAAATTAGCTTATGTAGTGCCTGTTTCTGCCGGTAAAAAAGCCGGAGTGTGGGTGTGGACGCAAACCAGCAATCAACCAATCTCTTTTGCCAGATCAGCCGAACCGCACCAAATTACTCAAAATATCATCGCCGATTTTTCTAAAGCAATTCTGAGATGGTCCGGTGATTCTAAACAGGTTTTGGCAACAGTCGGTAATAATAATTATTTGCTGGAGGCAGACAAATTAAACAGTGAACCCCGGGATGTAACGCCTATTTTAAAAGCCACGATACAAACTTGGGAAGAAGACAGCAAAAGCAAAAATGAAGCCAGGGTTTTGACTGTCAGGGATGCGGCCATTAGACAAATCGCTTCTTCCTCGGCTGATGTCCGTTGGTCGCCGGATGAAACTAAATTTATGGTAGTAGAAGAGGGCATCCCCGAGACTAAATCTGGTGAAACCCTGAGTACTGAGACTGCTAAAGTTTTTGATCTGGAAAACAAGAAAGAATACCAGTTACCTCCTGCCAAAGTGCATACCTGGTTACCGGATTCCAGGCACATTGTTTTAATAGAAGAGGGAACTATTTCTGTTGCTGATCTTGACGGGACTAATAAAGCTGTAATTTATGCCGGAAGTTTTCTGGACAGTTTTGTTTTTCCCTGGTTGGATTCTTCCAGATTGGTAATCATCAGTTCGTTCCCAACCCCCACGGCTTCGGAGCCGAATTTATACGGGATTAACCTCAAGTAGGGTAAAGGGGAAAGTGTAAAGGGTAAAGTAAATTTAAAACTTCACCCTTTCCCCTTAACGCTTGACGCTTTCTGATCCATTTAGTATATCTTGTGACCGAGTTTTTGGATTGGTACAATGACACCCGATATGTTTAACTTCAATAAAAAAGTCGGGATTGACCTAGGTACGGCCAATTCTTTGGTTTACCTGGCCGGCACTGGTATTGTTTTAAATGAGCCCACCGTAGTAGCAGTTACCACTGATGATCATCGGGTATTGGCTGTTGGCAATGAAGCTAAAGAAATGTTAGGTAGGACTCCGGGTAATATTGTGGCTTCCCGCCCGATGAAAGACGGTGTAATCGCAGATTATGTAATTACGGAAGCCATGATCCGCTATTTTCTGGATAAAGTCTGTGGTAGTAGTCGTATTTTCAAGCCGGAAGTAATGGTGTGCGCGCCGGCCGGGGTAACTTCGGTGGAGAAGCGGGCTATTTTAGATGCCACTTTATCTGCTGGGGCCAGAACGGCTTTTTTGATTGACGAGCCACTGGCTGCAGCGATCGGTGCCAAGATTCCCATTGCTAATCCTTCCGGTAATATGATTATTGATATCGGCGGAGGCACAACTGAGGCAGCGGTAATTTGTTTAGGAGGAGTGGTAGTGCATTCGTCCGTACGGGTAGGAGGCAATAAAATTGATGAGGCAATCCAAAATTTCGTCCGTAAAAAACACAATTTAATTATCGGTGAAAGAATGGCAGAAGAGGTAAAAATAAAAATCGGCTCAGCTATTAAACTTAAGTCTTCTGAGTTGCAAAAAATGGAAATCCGGGGCAGGGATGCTTTCTCCGGGCTGCCCAAAACTGTCGAGATCACCTCGGATGAGGTAACGGAAGCAATTGAAGACATTACCCGTAAAATCATATCTGCGGCCAAAGGGGTGTTGGAACAAATCCCGCCGGAGTTAGCCTCAGACATTATTGACAAGGGGATTGTGATGAGCGGGGGAACATCTTTGCTTCGAAACCTGGATAAATCTTTAAGCGATTCGCTGGGAGTGCCGGTGGCTTTGGCGGAAAATCCGCTGCTTTGTGTGGCTTTGGGAACAGGACTGGCGCTGGAGAATCTGGATTTGTATAAAAGAAGTGTAAGCAAGAGATAACACTTCTTTTGCGACCTTTCGGTCTTAAGCGATCGGTTAGCAAACGCTAACCTGGATCGCTTGCGAGAACTGCATAAACTACAATGGTCGTTGCCTTGTAATACTTGCGCCACCCGTGGTACCCTTTATTCATGGTTATTGGTTTTGACGGGTCCCGGGCATTTCAAGAGGGTAGAACAGGCACAGAGAATTACTCCTATCAGTTGTTAAAATCTTTGCTCGGACTTGACAGCAAGAATAAATATATTGTCTATTTAAGTCCTACAAAAAATAACACGATCGTTACAAATATTGTAGGGTGGGCTAAGAATGTGGAGGTCAAAGTAATTAACTGGCTGAGGTTGTGGACGCAAGGGGGTTTAGCTGTACAAACTTTCAGGGACAAGTTAGATGTTTTATTCGTACCGGCGCACACGTTGCCTGTGATCCGCAGGCCTGGTCTAAGAACTGTGGTCACCGTTCATGACCTGGGTTCAGAATACTTACCGAGTATGCACCAGTTGAAACAACGCCTCTATCTGGGATTTATGCAAAGGCGTCAGTTAAAAACAGCCACCAGAATTATTGCCGTCTCAAAAGCCACTAAAGACGACCTGGTTAAAAGAGTGGGAATAGACCCGGAAAAAGTAAATGTGGTATACGAAGGCTATGACAAAGATCTATTTAATCCAGTCAAAGGTGATATATTAGTTAATAGTTTGAGGCAGTATGGTTTGAAATCCGAGGAATACTTTTTGTTTGTAGGAACTGTTCAGCCGAGAAAGAATTTGGAAAGATTGATAGAAGCTTTTAGTGTTTTTTGTCATTCTGGAGCGAAACGAAGTGAAGCGATAGAATCTAGATCCTATCGGTCGGCTAAAGCCTTCCTCCAGGATGACAAACTAAAGCTTGTTATAGCTGGTTCTAAAGGTTGGCTATCTGATGAAATTTATGAATTACCAAAGAAGCTGGGGATTGAAGAGAAAGTTAAATTTTTAGGATATGTGCCGGATGAAGACTTGCCGTCTTTGTATTCCGGAGCCGTAGCTTTGACCTTTCCTTCGCTTTTTGAAGGCTTTGGACTGCCTATTTTGGAGGCGCAAGCGTGCGGGTGTCCGGTCCTAACTTCTAATATATCAAGTATGCCGGAAGTAGCTGGTCCGGCGTCTGCCGGAGGTGCCGTGTATGTGGATCCGTATTCGATTGATGATATAGTTAAGGGAATGGAGAGAATTGAGAATGGAGAATTGAGAATGGAGAATGTAAAACAAGGATTTGAGAATGTAAAAAGGTTTAGTTGGGAGAAGTGCGCGGCTCAAACACTAGAGGTGTTTGAGAATCTCAAACAGTAGATCTCAAATGTCAAATCTGCATCTTAAATCTAAAATCTGAAAAAGTTTTAACATTTGAGTTGTAGTTTTGAGATTTGCGATTTGAGTTTTGAGATATTCATTATGAAAAAAGACATACTTGGAGTCAAAATTGATGATCTGAATATGGCTGAGACGCTTTCTGTAGTAGAGAAGTGGATTTGGAATCCCGGTCCGCATTACATTGTTACTCCTAACCCGGAATTTGTTATCGCAGCACAAACAGATCAGTTGTTTAAAAAGATACTTAATAGTGCTGATTTAGCAATCCCTGATGGAGTTGGATTGAAATTATCCGGTGTCAAAAATACTGTTTCCGGTACTGATTTAATGAAAGAGCTAGTAAGGCTATCGGCAGAAAAAGGCTTTACAGTAGGCTTTTTGGGAGGCAAGGATGGGGTAGCAAAAAAGTGCGCTGAGTGCTTATTGCGGAAATATCCAAACCTTAAGATTAGTTATGTTTCATCTGGAGGAATCGTTGATAAAAACGGAAACCCTTCCCAAACTACTAACTACAAACTACCACCTACAGACTTATTATTTGTAGCCTTTGGTCACATTAAGCAGGAAAAGTGGATTGCCAGTAACTTAGAAAATATTCCGGTTAAGTTGGCCATGGGGGTAGGGGGAGCCTTTGATTATTTATCCGGCAGTGTGCCCCGGGCGCCGGAGTGGATTAGACGGCTCGGATTTGAATGGCTGTTCAGGCTGATTGTTCAGCCATGGAGAATTAGAAGGCAAATCGCACTGCTTAAGTATCTATGGTTGATTATGGTAAAGTAATTATATGGTCATTATTAAAACTGCGAAAGATCTTAGGCCGGTATTGATGGAGCATTCAAAAATACAGGTAAAAACCCCTTATTATTTAATTACGGACAAGGAACAGGTGATATTTGTGGTTTCACCGGGTCGAAACGGAGCGGAGTTTAATAAAATCATCGGATATTTAAGCAATTTTCCCGGTATGCAGATATATCAGTGTTTGTACGGATCGGGGATTTTGCTGATGCAAAGAAATGACGAGTCCGGCGAAGCAAAAGAGTTTAAAATGGTTACTTTTAGTTTCGGGAAGCAAGTGGTTGTGCCGGTAGGCTGGGCGATGTGCTTGGTGAATACAGGGAGTGGTTTATTGGTAGTTTTAAGAAGCGTTTTGGATGAAAAATTTCAAAATTCAAAACCAATAATAGAGAAAAAAGGTTTGGCTTATTATGTAGTGGAGAAAAAAGGTGAGATTACCTTTGAGCAAAATCCTAACTATAATATACATCCTCAGATAACTACTGAGTAGTTTTTCCCTTCCTGACAACATATTCTACCTTAATTAGCACTATAAATAAGTCAAGTGCTAATTAGGAATTTCTAATTTCTAATTTCTAAATCTCTTCCAAAACAACGATTATAAGCAAGAAAACCCCACTTTCTCAAAGTGGGGTTCCACTGAAAATAGCTTTCAAACTTCCGCGCTGTTTAGAGACAGTTTAAAGGTGGGTTTTCTTGAAAGCTTGAAAACTTGGGAAGAAAACCGCGGACTTTCAGTCCGCGGAAGTTTATTGGAAGAAACGGAGTTATCGCAAGAAAGAGGTTTAGTAGCTGGAGGGGGGGGTTGTACCAGGGGCAGAGTAAGGCTTTTGTGTTATTCCAAGTAACCACAAAACTGCCTCTTTCTTGTATCTTCGGTCACCCCGGCTGTTAATTCTTATTGCCGGCAATTTTCCTCTTTTGCCCCATCTTTTAATAGTAAGAGGGGAAACGCGCAATACTTCTGCTACTTCTTTGACAGTTAAAAGATCGGGAAGATTCTCAAGTGATAATTTGTCAGCCATTCTAATACAATGTATATCATAACAAAACAGATGGTGTCAATAGGTCGGAAAAATCAGAAGAGATCAGAGGGGGTCAGATAAAATCGGATAGGATCAAGAAGTCAAATATACTGATCTATCTGACACTCCGATCTTATCCGATTTATCCGAATTTATTGAAGCTCTACAGCGGCTCCTGCTGCTGTGAGTTTAGCTTTTGCTTCTTCAGCTGTGGCTTTAAGACGCTTGCGTCGCAAGGTCTTGCGAACCTGAGAGCAAGTTCTTAAGACAGCTTGCTGTCGCAAGCAGGCCCAACGTTAAGGTCGGATTACTGTAACTCTACGGTGGCTCCCGCAGCTGTTAATTTCGTCTTAGCTTCTTCCGCGGTCTGCTTATTAACTGATTCAAGTACAGGTTTCGGAGCTGCTTCTACCAAATCTTTGGCCTCTTTCAGACCTAAAGTTTGGACGAGTTCCCTTACAGCTTTAATAACTGCAATCTTGTTGGCTCCTGCGCTTGCAAGAATAACATTGAATGTCGTTTTCTCTTCCTGTGGCTCGCCGGAGCCTTGGGCGGAGGCGGCTGCCGGTCCTGCTGCTACAGCTACCGGAGCGGAAGCGCTGACACCAAATCTATCTTCTAAAGCATGAACTAAATCAGCTAATTCCAAAACAGATAGTTTTTCAATCTGTTCAATAATTTTTTCCAAGCTAGCTGAAACTGCTTTTGCAGCTTTCTTTGGTTCTTCTTTAACCTCTTCAGCAACTTCTTTAACTTCTTCTGCCGCTTTTGAGGCTTCTTCAGCCGAATCTTTAACTTCTTCTGCAGCCTCCTGCGCTTGTTCTACTGCTTCCTCTGCTTTTTCTTCTGGTTGTGTTTGTGTATCGTCGTTCATATTTATTTGTCATTCCTGCGAAAGCAGGAATCTATATAAATAAATTATCTATATAGATCCCGGATCAAGTCCGGGATGACGCTTGCGCGTCACCTCCCCTCTGTTTTTGTATTTCGGAAAGTGCATATACTAAATTTCTTAAATTACCCTGCAATACTCCCACGATGCCCTGCAGGGGAGCAACTAAGACTCCAACTGTTTTTGCCCGGAGTTCATCCTTACCCGGCAGTGTGGAAAGTTGTAGGATTTTTGCCTCATCCAAGGTTAAATCTCCCAGGAAGCCACTTTTTACCTTACCCAGCGCGGCATCTTTTAAGGCTTTAACGAGTATTTTAATAGGGGAAATCTCATCATCATAAGCAAACAGAGTAGCAGTAGGTTCTTGGAAGGGGGAAGGGGGAAGGGGGAAGGGGGAAGTCTTTATGGCACGATCAAGCAGGGTGTTTTTAGTAACAGAGAATTCACTATTCACTTCCCTCAGTTTATCCCGGAGGTCGGATAATTGCTTCATATTCAGGCCTTTGTAGTCGGCAAAAACCAAAGCCTTGGCCCGGCTCAGCTTTTCCGTTAATTTTACAACTGCTTCTTCTTTTTGTGTTCGTGTTTTGGCCATAAAAAAATCCTCGCTTGCGAGGACTTGCTAGGGGAAAGGGTAAAGCGTTAAGGGTAAAGTAATTAATAAACTTCTCCCTTTCCGCTTCTCGCTTTACGCTAATAAAACGCCTCGGTGAGATTTTAATCCCGCGTAGCCTTTGGCGTAGTGGGAACTCACTGTCTCAAGCCTTGTTATTCTAGCTTATGGTATTATGTTTGTCAATGATAATAATCCTGACTAAAAAAGCTACACAGGGTCAAATAAAAAAGATGAGTTATGAATTTGGTAACTACATTAAAGTTGTGGTTGATATTGAAAAAGGTATATTGGCAGGCGGAGCAGCAATGCATTACGACGAAGAACAAGCGCTTTTAGAATATGGCTGTAAACAGGAAAATTTGTGGGGTGGGGGCATAGATTTTGCAACTAATACGGTGGATTATAATTCTATGATAAATGTCAGACCTAATCAGGAAAATCAGAGTAGGGATATAATGTCGCAAGAAAAAAGAGATAAACTTAAGGCTGTTGTAGAGGAATTATTACTATGAATCATAGCCCGCATTTTAGCCATCAAACCGATTTACCTTTAGATAAACAGATACTGAATATTTCCGTTAATATGGCCAGGCTTAGCGAGTGGATTGCCGATTCATATGTGGGCCGCAAGGCAATCGTAGATATATTTATTAATCAGACAGAAAAATATTTAGTTGATTTATCAGATCAAAACATTTCAGAGGGTTTCAAACCCACTCTTAAAAGATTTCAAATGGAGTTTGGGAAATTAAGGATTGAGTTAGAGAATGAAAAAAATAAATTATATTGGGCTGAAAAAGCCCTAACTTGGGCCAATATCCTCCAACACAGGGCCAAACTGGCTTAAGGTGAAGGAGCTGGTGCTGGTTCAGAAGCTGGAGCCGGAGCAGGCTCAGAAGGTGGTGGAGCCGGAGCAGGCTCACTGGTTGTAGGAGCGGGAGATGTAGTAGTGGTAGTCGGCGTTGACGAAGTGGAAGTTGATCCTGCCCCATCCTGCATACACCAGCTGTTATCCATCCAGTGGTATCCTGAAGGACAGGAGCCGGAAGAGGATGATCCGCCTGACGAACCGCCGCTGGAAGCAGCATCTCTTGCAGCATCAGACATACAGTAACCACCATTTTCACTCATCCAATGAGAACCTGAAGGACAGGAGCCGGAAGAGGATGATCCGCTACTTCCTGAGGTGGAAGTACTGGTTGATCCGCTGGTTGAACTTTGACGGCAAGTGCAGGCAGCTGAATCAAAGTACCAACCGCTGCCGCAGCTTGATGCCGAGACGTTATAACATCCCTGCGACGAAGACTGTTTGCACGAGCATGATCCGGAATCCCACCAGCCGGAGCCGCATCCGCCGGCGGGTGGAGAACAACTGGAACCGGAATACCCACCGGAAGTTCCACTGCCGCCATAATAGGTGCTGCTTGCGCGGCAGGAACAACTGCCATAATCCCAATAAGAATTAGAGCCACAGCTGCCTGAGGGAGGTTGGCACCAGGATTGGGATCGGGCAGCCGTGTCTGACCAACCTGAACCTTCATTGCTGCCGGCCACGCATTTACTGCCGTCCCAGTAATTGCCTGGCGTGCAACCGTACTGGTATGAGCCGGGAGAATAATAATTACTGCTACTGCTTGGAGTATCTCCGGGAGAGGTGGGAATACAGCCCCGGCCATCCCAGTAATATCCGGGACCACAGCTACTTTGGGTCAGGTTAGGAGAATAGTAATTAGATCCGCTTGGTACGTAAGTAGGGGCATCGGACATGCACCAGCCGGCTTGGTTGGTGGAAGGCGGCATCCAGTGAAAACCGGAAGGACACTGGCCCGGCGCCGTCGGTTGTGGCCCGCTACCGGGAACGGTGCCGGCCGGCGGATTAGTAGTATAGTAAGTGGGAGCACTGCCGTAATAACTGGGTGCGGCGTAGCTGCCCGGGGGATAAGCGGAACCGGCAACAGGCGCGCCCGGGGCAGTATAGTAAGGACTGTAAGGAGTATAGCCCGGACCGCCTCCGCCGTACTGAGGATTAGAGTTAGAGGAATAATTGCCGCTATTGCTCATACACCAGCCGCCGGAATCATACATCCAGTGATAACCGTCCGGACAAACTCCGGCGCCGGCCGACTTCGGTCCCTGTCCGTAAACTAAGGGATTGCCGTCTTTATCGGTGGAAGGCGCGCCGGGAGCGCCTGAGCCTGTCTGGTTTGCTCCACCCACCCCGCCGTACCAGTTATTTCCGTACTGACTGCCGTAACCTGAACCTGCCGGCGCATAGTAAGAAGCAATCTGGATGGCCGCTCCCGGCGGAGGACACGGTGTATTGGCCGGGAAAGGCGGGGTAGGCAGGAAGCAGCTTTCTGCCTGATTTCTCACTCCTAAGCTGTAAGACAGCGCTTCCACCCGGGCCAGGTCCGGCGGCAGGACAACATTGGGATTTCTTCTGCGGAATTCCTCTATCCGTCGGAAAGACTCCCGGGTGGGTTTAAACTCTTCCTGCAGTGTGGCTACCGCCAAAACTACATCCTTGCGGTTTTGGAAGTCCTCCAGTTTAACCATGTCCGGCCTGATAGTTTGGGCAATTTCTTCAATCCGGCTTAGCCGGACATAAGGACGTAACTCCGCAGGCACATCTTTGCCTGGTTGAAAATCCTTTTGGAACTCGGCGAGCTTGCTGACAATATCTTCGTTCTTTTCTATTCTTTCTTCAAGTTTTTCCTTTTGGTCAGTAGTGTTAGCAATATCTTCCAGTTTTTTAAGTTCGTTTATTTTTAGTTTGACGTTTGCGTCCGGAGATTCAAAATCTTCATTCAGGAAGGCGGTATCTGCCGCAGTTAATCCGCCCTTGGCCGTTACCTCGCCCAATTTTAACCGCACTTCCACCCGGGAGCTTGTCTCCAGCAGTTTCTTTTTATCTTCTTCAGTGATCATCTGTTCCGGCAGGGTTTCCAGCTTCTTTTTTACCTCATCCGGTATGGGCGCTTCGCCGCGCAGGTCAGCCGCCTTATCCATTCCCAAAAGCACCGCTGAAGAAGCGGCCGAGATAGCGGCGGCAGCATCATCTTTAGCCAGCACTTCAATTTTTTGCAGGATCAGGTTTTGCTCGGCCGCCTCTTTGGCTAATTTCTCGCCGACAGTTCTTTTGCCCGTCTCGGAGAGATTTGCTTTACTAAGGTCATTGTTAAGTTCCTGCAGTTTGGTGGTATAGGCGGATAGGGCATTGGTAAAATCTGTTGTCCGGCCTTTTTGGAGAGCCCAATAGCCTTCGGTCAGCCGTTCCCTGGCCTGGGAAATTTTGACTTGTTCCCTGGCCTCGTTGCTGAAGGCTGTTGCCAGCTGGAGAGACTCCCCGGCCTGCTTCAGGAAATAGAAGGGGCTGTCCGGAGTAACAAAGTTCGGCTGAATATCATCAAGCGCGGTTCGGGAAGCGCCTGTGCCGTCCTGACTGAGCGGTTCAACTGCCTGAATACATTTGCCGGCAGTCCAGCTCCAATAAGCGCCTGCTTCCTTACAAGAGGGAGTAGTGTCATCAGGATAAGGCTCGCCCGGTTTGGGGGAGGCCACGCATTTTTGCTGTTCAAATGAATAATATTGTCCCCGCCCGTTGCAGCGGTACTTACTGGAATCATAGACAGCTTTGCCGTCTTTATCCCAAACACAACCATTTGGTGCTTGGTAAGAAGAGCCTTCAGGACAGGATTTAGACCGCTCGGCGATCTCCTGATCGCTGACCGGTTCGGGTTCGGCGCTGGGGCTGGGCAAAGGTCTGGTGTAAACTTGACAACTTTGAGCTTGCCAATTCCAGGTATAGCCTACCGGGCAAACCGGCTGGGCGTCATCACGGAATCCGGTAGTGTCGTCGTATGCCACACATTTTCTGGCCGCAAAAGAGTAATATTGTCTCGGCCCGTCGCATTTATATTGGTCATAATCATTTAATTTTTTACCTGTATCAGACCAGACACAGCCTTCAAATTGTTTAAATTCCGCTCCCTCCGGACAGGTTGACAACACCGCATCGGCCGGCCTGAGAGGCGTTGTGGTAATTTGCGCTCCCGGGGTGGCTTCCGGCCCGAACTGGCCGCTGTTGATCGGCCGGGGAGCGGAAGATAACTTTTGGTAAGTCTTAATCAAATCATCCCTGCCTGTTAAGTCCTCCGGCCTGATAAGCGCGGGGTCGATTGAGCCGGTCAAGGCTGTTTCTTTCCGGCCCAAGTTGGTGGCGGCAGAGCGGAGTGTCGGAGTTTGGGCCAGGTCGGTTTGGACTGACCTTAAGTTTTGCAGTTCCTCCACTTTCCGGACTTCTACCAGTTGATTGTAATCTGCTGGGGAGGTAAATATTTGGGCCTCATCCATTTTTTTGGCATCAGCCAGGGGGAAAGTTTTCAGCTCCACCAGTTTTCTGATTTTACCGCGGACCTGCTCCCGCGAACCGGACCTGACTAAATCATCCGCTTCTTCCGGCAGAATCAATCCCTGCGCTTTTAGGTCGTCCAAACGGGAAGCCAGAGTCGGAGGTACGGCCGGACGGTTCAGAGTATCGGCGCTTTTGTCCAAGGCATCCTCGGTGACCTTGATGATCTCAGACAGTAGTTGGGGATTTTTTGGCGGAGTTGGCAGTAAGCCTTTTTCAAACACCACTTCGTGTCGACTTGCCTGAGCTTCTAAAGCCTGCGCCACCCGTCTGGAAGCTTCCGGATTTTTAATTTGTTCAAGACTCTTGGAAGCATCAGTCACCGCAGACTGGTAATTTTTCAAGGCTGTTTCGTAGAAAGCAGATTTCTTCGGATCGGAGGACAGTGCTTCGGCTTCAACCAGACGTCGCTCGGCTGCCTCCATTCTGAACCTAGCTCTATCAGCCGGATCAAAAGTGAAGGCCAGATTAAAGCCTTCACCTAATTGCTTTATAAAATAGGTAGGTTGACCCGGTAAAGGTCCTTCTGCATCTTTCAGGTATGGTTTTGCCGCAGGCGGGGTGGGTGAGGGAGCAGGCGAGGAGGCGGGATCTGAATTGGCTGGTACGGGAGACGGGCTGACTGTTGGAGCAGACGACGGCACAGGAGAAGGCGGGGGTGAGTAGGTGGGATTTTCTATTACCGGTCTTGGATATAATTCGACTAATTTGCTTTGTTGGTCCGGTGAGAAATTAGATAAATTAACTTCTTTGGCTAAATCCTGAGCCCGGTTATACCACAGATATGGTTTGATATCGTTTGATGGGGGAACAGTAGGATCTTGTTGCCACTTCTGCAGTTCCGTCATTACTTCACTGCCGGGTTGGGGCAAAGTTTGATAGGAGCGCAGTTCCATTATCTGCGAGTTGGCAATTTGCTGGTTTTGGGCTTCGGGGTAATATCTGCCGACAGCATCATCCAGTTTAATAATTTCCGACGGCGGGAAAAAACCGGAAGCTGTCAGTTTATTTAATTCTTCGCGCACCTGGCCGCGGTTTTTCAGACTGTATATTTTATTGGCTTCTTCCTCGCTCAGGAATCCTTGTTCTTTTAAGCTTTGCAAACCGGTTGATAAACTTTCCGGAATAGCCGGCTCGTTTTTAACTTCAGCCACTTTGTCCAGGGCATCTCTGCCGGCATTGCCTGCGCCGGTCCAGCTTTCAGCCCGGGCCGGGTCTGAGGCCAAACTTAAGGCAGCAGCCACCAATGTCTGAGCAGAAACGGTTTCCTCCACTTTACTGATAAGATTCTGGGCCGGCGGATCATTCCGCCCTGCCAGGCTTGGCAGACTGTCCGTGATACCGTTTAGGGTTTTACCGTAATCATCCAACGCCCTCGAGGCTGAGCCGGCTTTACCCTGATCCATCATGGTTTTAGCTTCAACCAGTCTTTCGGAGGCAAAATCAAGCCGCAAAGCCGCTTTTTTAACCGGATCAAAGGTGAAGGCAAGCTGGGTTCCCTCAATAGCTTTTTCAAAAGGGTAAAACGGGCTATCTGGCAGGACGCCGGTGGCGCTTGGCAGGTTGAGACTGTCCGGCAGTTGCAGGGCAGGCAGGTTTTCTAAATTGGAAAAGGAAAAACCAAGGACCTGAGAAGATGAATAATAAGGGCCATAGTCAAAGTATTTGCTCTGACTTTGAAAAGCTAAAAGAGGTTGGGGAAGGAAACTGAAAACAGCCAACAACAGGCTAATAAAAGCCGAAAAGACTTTTTTTGGGCTAAACATTAAAGTTTACCCGTCTGCTATCTGCTAATTACCAGCGTACGATAAAGCAATAAACTTTGTCAAGATCCTAGAGTATTACAAATTTTTGTTGTCATTGCGAGGAAGTTTACCCCGAATCTTTGAGGGGTGGCAATCTTGATTCAATCTGGATTCTTACGCTCTCCGGCTTCGCCGGATTCACTCAGAGTGACAGAAGGTGCGAAACTTGTGAGTCTTAGAGGCTGGGGATCCAGATCCAGTGGCCAGCCTCGCGGCTAGGCGGGTCTGATTCATCCATGGGGCCGCCTATTGATGGTTGGGTTAAAACAGCAGAAGAGGAAGCTGTTGGGGGAGGGATGGATGAAGTCCAGGCTCCGGAAGCGCCTACCCGGCCGATATTCTTGGCAATAATCACCAAATCAAAGGCATTTATTAGGCCGTCTTTATTCAGATCGGCATTTTCATTCCAGTTTGCAGATTTAGCAGTAGCCCCTTGAACCTTTTGGGCAATGGAATAATCAGCAGAATTAACTACATTATCCTCATTCAAATCTCCGGAGATCAGGTTAACCGATTGGCCTTCATTTAATATAGTGATATTGGGAGTCATGGTGAAAGCGGAAGCTGTGGCAATTTGGGCAGAACCCTTTAAAAGGGCAGTGTAAGTTGATCCGGAAGTTAAACCGGCCAAGGACAGATTAGAATACTCCCCGGATGCGGGCAGGTCTATAGAAAAACTGAGCAGGAATTTGGGGTTGATAGTAATTGTTCCTTCCGCGATACCGACAAAAAGTTTATTTGTTTGATTATCTTCGGGCCTTCCCTCAAAAACGGCTTTGAAAGAAAGGGTCGGACCGTAAGAGTTGGCTATGGTGGGAGAGGAGGAAGAAGCTTCGGCAGTGGCTTCATTTTCCCGGCCGGTATCTGTGGCCGGTTTAGAGCTGTCCAGTAATCCCTTAGCCGGAGAAGAAGTGGCTTTAGGAGCAGTAGTGGCTGTCTTGGGTTTTTTGGGCTCGCTGGCCTGGCTTTTGTAGGTTTGATTTTGAGACACCAGGTATGACCCGATGGGAATCGAGAGCAGAATAAATATGTAGACTCCCAGCATTAGTCTTTGTTTTAAGGTTGAAAACATAAGGTAGGGATAAGGGTAAAGCGGCAAGGGGAAAGTTTTTATACTTTACCCTTTACCCTTTACGCTTCTCTCTAAATATAGTGTATATTGATAGAAGTATAGTTGGCAAGTATGTTTAAGATTTTATTTAACACTATCCTGGGCATAGTTTTAATTTTTGTCTGGTCTCGGTTTGTTGATTTACAGCAGATTTTTGCTACCCTGTCAAAGGTAAATTTAGTATACCTTGGACCGGTGGCTTTGTTCATGCTGGCCTCTCCGGTAATCCGGGCTATCAGGCTGAAAATTTTTCTGGCAGAAGTTCAAAAAATCAAGCTTTTGGATCTAATTTTTCTAAACGGGGCAGCCATGGTGCTGAATTTTTTTATACCTATCCGGGCAGGGGAGATATTGAAAGGGGTTTACTTAAATACCCACTACCGCCTGCCGCTGGGTAAATCCGTTATCTGGATCTTTATGGACCGGTTTGTGGATTTTCTGGCAGTATGTTTGCTGGCGACTGTACTATTTTTTATAGTGCCGACTTCTCTCAGTATAAATTTTATATCGATTATAACGGTTATACTAACAACGGCTCTTATTTTTACCTATCTATTGGTCTTCAAGCCGGAATTTACTAAGAAATTGTTCAATTATCTGCAACGTTTCTTAATAGTTAATAGTATTAAGATATATTTTGATCGGTTAAACGGCTTTATTTTAGAGTCATTTGCAATTTTAAGAAGGCATCCGAAAGATTTAGGCCTGATGATGGCGGTTACTATATTGGCTTACGGAGCGGACGCGGCTATTTGGTATTTTACTTTTATGGCCCTGGGAGCAAACCAGGACTTTTTGAAGATGTATCTGGGGCAGCTCTTGTCGGCGCTAACTTACCTGGTGCCGGCGGCTCCCGGCTATGTTGGTTCAGCTGAGGCCTCGGGGCTTTTGATATTGTCCGGAATATTCGGGATTGCGCCAAACTTAGCTTCAGCTATGACTGTATTGTTCCATATTGCCTCAGCCGTGTTTGTCTTAATTTTCGGATTGATTTCTCTTTATTTTTTGAAGATAGACTTAAGATTGGTTTGGCAAAAACTGCGCCGGAAGAAATAGTCTACGGTATAACCACAAAGGTAAATATTCCCATCAAGATAGCTATAGCAGTAATGGCTCCTACTACCGTCAGGGTTTTCCCCAGGTCCTGGGGAGCAGCGGAAGAGGTGGATTCAGAGGTAGTTAAAGATGAGATGAGATTTTGTATTTCCTGCGCAGAAATTGGTTGAAACCAGTTAGAGCCGGAGAAGTTGTTGGCAGATTCGGGTGCTTGGGTAGTTGCGGGTGCTTCAGTATTGGAGGAAGTTGTTGATCCGGCATTTGCCGGAGAAGTAGTTTTTACGATATTGGAGGCAGTGCCATTTGGCGAAGGAGTAGCTCTGGCAGCAACAGGAGTTGGTGATTTTCCTTGAGGTGTTGGTGAAGTTGAGGCATTTTGAGGGGTAGAGGAGCTTGAAGGAGAAGGGGTGGGGCTTGCGGTTACTTGCGAGGCGGATAGACTTAGATTATATGGCTCAATGGTAATATCATCAAACCAGGCTGTGCCGGTGCCCTTGTCGGTTGTTAAGAAAATAAGTAATTTACTAGCATTGTCCGGAATCCTGATAGGATAGTGAACTTCTCTCCAAGCCCCTCCCGTACTATAAATATAATAATTTGTGGGGACATTGGTAATAAAGTTGTCGGAGGAATCTTGTAAATCAGCCGTAATCATCGCATTCATATTGCCGCTACCGGCAGGATCAATTTTGACCCAGCCTTTTAGGAAATATGATTTGCCGGATTCAACAGCTACAGCGTTATGGGACGACCTGACCGTATTGCCGGAGGTGTTAGCAACTTTGGCAGAGGCATTACCGTCATGTTTTTGGGAAGAATCAATAGTTAAACCATTGTTCCAATCAGCAGCTCCGCTTTCAAATCCGGGATTGGAAAGTGAAATTGTTGCTGAAGCCGGAGAGGGGACGCCGGGAAGAGTTGAAATCTGGGAAGAACTCCAAGTTGGATTAGCCTGGATAAAGTTTTTGTAGGTGTAATAGCCTTGTCTTTTAAAATTAGCTGTTAGATCCTGGTTTAAAACTCTAACTCCCTGAGAATGACCGGTAGCCGTCGTACCGCTTGTTCCTCTGGTAAGCCCCAGGACAGTAGTATTACCATTTGTTGACGAGAGTGAAGCGTAACCTATCTTTTCACTGTCAATTATTAGAACACCATTTTTCGGCCAACCTTTAGTCCAGTCTATTGTTTGCGCTGCTCCTCCGTTCTCTCTTTGGGTGTTGTTTGATACAACTAAGGAGGTATCTCCGGCTCCTATTGCGCTAACCAAAGTTGGCTGAAGTGTATTCCAGGCATAGTTATTGGTTGTATGTATTAACGTCATGCCATCGTCTCCGTGATGGTCATACCAGAAAACTTTGCTGATGAAGCCGGACTTCATCGATTTATCAAGCACATAAGTCATATATTCTGATTGCTCTTGAGGGGAAATAATATTATTAGCACTTTGCGACTCATCGGTGATATTCCAGCCAAATTCAGTTAGCCAAATAGGTTTACTACCATCACCATATTTTTCCATTACCCTTCGGTAGTGGCTAATTAGCCAAGTGAAATTACTGGAAGGTGAATTGTTGCCCGGGTAATAATGGAAATTCACTGCATCGAAATAATTCTTTGCCCCCAGAGTATAGAGATCTTCCAAATAGCCTAAAGGAGATGACCAAAGTCCGGATGTGGTTACTATTATATTGGAATCTTTTTGTTTGATGGCATTATAAGCAGCCTGCAACACCGGCGCATAAAAAATAGCATCTCTATTTTTTGTCTCTGGCCAGATACCGGTATTTTCCTCATTTAATACTTCAATTGCAGAAATTTTACCCGGGTATTTATTTAATAAAGTTGTTATAAAATTAGCCATAAGATTAGGTTGAGGCAGGGTTAAACCGGATTGCCTGGCCCAGGCAGGAGGCTGGTAGACAGAAACACTTACCTTCATACCGTATTTTTGAGCCTGGCTAAAATAGAAGTCGATATTATTGTTGGCTCCCTGAGTCCAATTGTATGTTCCTTGAGTGGTTTCAATGTTTGTCCAATTTATCATTACTCTCATCCATTTTGCCCCCATATCCTGCATGGCCTGCATTGAATCATCGGTCCAGTTCCAGTCATTAACTCCGTATGGTTCGTTGGCAGAAATTGAAGCTTGTAGAACCTGGGGGGCGGCATCCTGTTTTTGTCGGAGATTATCCTGTGATTTACTGATGATCATGGTCGAAAGCAGGAAAAATAGAAAAAAAATGACTCCGGTTGCAAGAAAAATTCTGGATTTACTCAATTTTGGCATTAGGTAATTTTCAATTTGGGATATCATGGTATTACTACAAAAGTAAATATGCCCATCAGGATAGCTATGGCAGTAATAGTTCCCACCACTGCCAGAGTTTTACCTAAATCCTGAGATGGATTTGCAGAAGAAGTTGATTCAGAGGTGGTGAGAGACGAGAGGAGATTTTGTATTTCTTTTGCTGAGATAGGCTGAAACCAGGAAGCATTATTGGTAGTTTCCGGTGTTTTGACAGAGGCAGGGGCAGGCGTGGAAGTGGCAGTAGATGTTGGAGCATTGGAGGCGGTTGTTGATCCGCCGGCCGATTGAGAAACAGGAGTGGCAGAAGGAAGGGCACTGCCCCGAGGGGAAGCAACTACTGAAGAAGCAGGGGTAGAGCCGGAAGGGTTAGTTATGCCGCCACTGCCGGCAGGCGAACCGGAGGCGGGAGAAGGTGTTGGAGAAGCGGAAATGCCTTGGTCCGGTATTCGGTAGGCTTCTACCTCATACAGTCGGCTGTAAAGGACTGATTTGTCTCCACCACAGCAGGCATTATTTAGTCCTTCATTGACAGAGAGGATATTAATTCTGATTTTTGAGGCAGTCAAAGGAGCAAATTGGTATTTTAAAACCCAATAATTGTAGTTACCTCTAACTTCCTGAATAGTTTTCCAGGAAGCTCCTTGCAGTACCTGAAGGTCAAAGTCACGCAGGCTTCCCGGGGAGCTGTTATTGGAATGCATATAGAGAATAATGGTGTTGAGTTCCTGTTCTTTTCCCAAATCAATTTCTACCCAATCCGGAAACTGTCCGGGGTTGTTGTCATTCCACTGATAGCTGTTTATGGTCCCGTTGGCGTTGGCTATGCCGTCAATAATGTAAGAGACTGGGTTGCCGGATTTCTCAGACGAAGCGGTGGCCTTGACTCCCGAAGAAGCCGCGGCAAAATTAGCGCCGTAATTATAACCGGTAGTGGATGGCTGGTCTCCCGATGGGATTACCAGGTATTGGACATCTCCGTCTACGGTTAAGACGATGCTTCCATTTGACAAAGCAGCGCTTTGTTGATTGCCCAGATAGTTATAAAGCGTTACTGAAGAGAAGCCGGAAATAGTGATTTTTTGGGCTGGACTGTCAAGTGAATAAACAGCCAGGATTTGATCGCTGTCTCTTTTGAAAAGTAGCCCTCTAGTATCCGGTGGAAGCTGGAGAGAGCCCTGGTAAGTTGCCTTATTGAAATTTTGTTGGATAAATTTAAAAGCCAAGCCTGCGTCATTAGGTTTGCCTTGACCCCAAAGAGTGCCTCCCTCAAAGACATAGGGAATCATCCTGGCAACCGAAAAGCCGTTTTTAATACCAATTAGCATCTGCCTGGAAATAATTCTGGATTGGGTATGACAGCATTCTTCATTCCTGACCAGCTCTCCCCATTCCGTCCACCAGGTTTTACTGGGATCAACGTTGTTGCTTCTTAAAAATGCCGCAAAATTTTCTAACACCTTATCCATGCCTTCTTCCTCAAAGGAGCGGTAGTAGCCTTGGTAGGGATGGATATTCATTTCGTCAAAATTACCAAGGCCTCCGGCAGAAAATACCTGCTGGATCCAGGATTGGACAACACCTAAAGTTCCTCCAAACAACACCCTGGCTCCCGAATTCGCTTCTTTGGCTTTGACATAGGCAGATTTTAGGAGGGATGCATAGGTTGCAGACGAGCCGCCATTATTGGGTTCATTGATAATTTCATAGACGATATTTTGCGTGCCTAGGTGTTTAATTGCCTGGCCGACAAAATTTCCGTAGGCAGCTATCCTTTCCGGAGTATAAGGGCCGGCAGGGGCAGCCCAAGCCGGTCCATAGCGTAGACCGGTACCATATTCAGCGATTGCCACAATAGTCCAGTTGCTGTTGATATTTCTTAATCCCGCAAGTATTGCATCAATTCTGTCCCATTGGTAATAGCCTGGGATAGGTTCTTCGTTCGCCCAGCCAATTTCCATCCGCCAGGATTGTTGTCCAAATTGATTGGCCTGTACTGCCCAATAACCATCTTTCCATACGTATGGCGGGTTGCCTTTATTAGTAAAAAGAGTATTGGGATAGGGGTCCATATTTTGATTTATTTCATGGACAACAACCAAATCTACCCGGTTCGGCCATTCCCGGCCCCGGATTTTTAGGGTGTGTGATCCGGCAGAAAGGTTCCCGAAAAAACCGCTTAAATAAAACCAGCGGTTGTAATCGGCAATCTGACCAATTTGGGTTTCCGCTCCGCCGTCTACACTTATATACATAGTATTGGCATCACCCATAACGCTTGTGTATTTACGCTCATTGGCTAAATCAAAATAAACGTAGGGAACAATTAAGTAATTGCCTGACTTGCCGGTAGTAAAGGTAGTACTGATGAAACCTGTATTGTTTATAAACTCGACGTATTTGCCGCCTGAGGTATTACTTTCGTCCAGGGTATTAATCCCGGTTTTAGTGGTGAAATTTTCTGCCTCAATGGTAAAACTGTCTGTGGGCTGGGCAGACAGGACTTGCGGTAATCCGGTTTCCGGCTTAATTTCGATTCTTTGTTTTACGCGGATTAGGATCAGTCCTGAAAAAAGTATGAGAAAAAAAACAGCTACAGTGGTGGAAATAATAAGTTTTTTCCTCACCAACTTCTTTTTCAGATAATTTTTAAGTTTTTCTTTCATGGTATTACTACAAAAGTAAATATGCCCATCAGGATAGCAATAGCAGTAATAGTTCCCACCACTGCCAGAGTTTTACCTAAATCCTGAGATGGATTAGCAGAAGAAGTTGATTCAGAGGTGGTGAGAGACGAGAGGAGATTTTGTATTTCTTTTGCTGAGATAGGCTGAAACCAGGAGGCATTGTTGGTAGTTTCTGGTCCGGCAACTGCCGGAGAGGCAGTGCTAGGTGCAGGAGTAGCTTCTGCCGTATTGGAAGTAGCTGTTGATCCGGCACTTGCCGGAGGAGTGGCGGAAGGAAGGGCGCTACCCTGGAGAGAAGCCTTGGGGGTAGGAGATGGCGTTGGTGTGGGCGTGGGTGTGGGCGTGGGAGTCGGTGTAGTGGCGGGAGAAGGTGATGGAGCTTGGGTAGGCGCTGGGACGAAGGCAGGAGCCGGGGTAGAAAATGAATCTGCGGGGGCCTGGTTTACAGGATTAGCCTGGTTGTTAACCTCCACTTCATCTACCAGGTAATTGGAGGTCCCCGAATCAGGGGTAATTTGGAGTTTAATCCACCTGCCGGTTTGGTTAATATTATCTAAAATTAAATCTACCTTGCCGTTTTCCGGACCGCTGTTGGTAATAGTCCCGGCGCTGGTGTAGGTAATATTATCAGGGCTGATTGAGACATCTATCTTTTGGATTTTGTACTTTTGCCCATTCTGGTTGGAGTTTAATGTGCCTAATTTAACACTCTTGATATTGAACTGGGGGGCAGGGTAGACATCAGTCGGGCTTTTGGAAAGGTCAATGACGATGCCATCCGTAGTGGCCAGGTTCTGAAAAGCATAATAAGCGAGGGTCTTGGCATTATTGTTACAGAGGTCGACTAGACCAGCTTTTTCCCCAGGGTCGCAATTGTTCATCATGGAATAGATAGATACATTTTCCACAAAATCATATTCCGATGATTTTTCAAATAGGCGTGAAGTCAGTTCGGCCACCCGTTTAGGGTCTGGGGCATATGGCCAGCTCTTGTTAGAACCGTCAAAAAAGGTCCTGTGCCAGCCTGTTTCTGTAATCCAGACTTTTTTATTGCCGTCACCATTTTTGATCATCACCTGTCTCCAGCTTCTGAGAATATTCGGTGACGGATCATTCTCCTCTATGAGCTTGAAACTATTCCAGCTCCAGGGGGTACCGGGAACTTTAGTGTCTTTGATTCGTCTCGTATTTTCTGCCAGTAGAGAGAAACTGCCCCAACCTTTTTCCACAGGATCATCAGGGCTAAGTGTTCCTCCATAGGTATGAACAGCTATTAAGTCGCTGTATTTGCTAAGCATACTGTTGCCGTTTTCATCTTTGATCTTATATAGATGATCGAATTCCGTCAGTTCCATGCCACTGAAGGTTTCAGCCATAATCCGCCATGAAGGATCTTCTGCTTTTACTGCCAGGTAAGTAGCTTTGAGCATTTGTAAATACTGTTCTTCGGTGCCTTTCCAAAACCATTCATTAATTTCGTTCCAAACCTCAATTACTTTAGTTGTATTTGGATAGGTGGCGTTAATATGTCTTACCAAAGCGACTGCAAAATCGGCGTAGTCTTCCAGCCGGGTTGGAGGTCTATATGGTCCAGGTCCTGCCCATTGGGGTGCTCCCAGAATGAGAAAATACGCTCTTAAGCCATAATTGGAGTCATTTTTTATGCGCGAATCCAGGATGCTCCAATTATAAACACCCTTTGATTTTTCCGCATCAATCCAGATACCTGCATTGTGTCGGTAGGCCTTTATTCCTACTCCTTGGGCAAGAGACAGTTGGGTCGAATTGGCAAAACCCCAGTAACTGGTGGCGCTAAAAAAGTAGGGGTTTACATTATCGGGGGAAAATTTTACCCAGGCTGAATCAGTTGGACTGTCTGAACCATAAACCCCGTCTTTTAATTTTTGAGGGATAGTGTAAGGATATTCTGTTCTGCAGCAGGGTGGTCTTCCAGCTTTGGGGGCAATAATGCCCTGAATAGTTATAGCCTGGGTTGATTCACCTTTAATATTGTCTTTTTCAATCACCGGAGCAGTATTGACCAGGGATTGGATCTGAAACTGGGCCTGGAAGCGAAAAGCCAGGGAAAGGGTAATTGCCAAAAAGATAGCTACGCCCAGGGAAAGAAGGAGTTTTTGTCTCATCTGCATATTGGCAAGGTAAGTTTTGACAAATTGATGAAGCTGTTTTGTTATTTTTATCATGATTATTCCTATGGTATTACTACAAAAGTAAATATTCCCATCAGGATAGCCACAGCAGTAATGGCTCCCACTATTGCCAATGTTTTACCTAAATCCCCGCTAGAATTAGCAGAAGAGGTTGATTCAGAGGTGGTGAGAGACGAGAGGAGATTTTGTATTTCTTTTGCTGAGACAGGCTGAAACCAGGAGGAATTGTTGGTAGTTTCCGGTCCGGCAACTGCCGGAGATGCAGGACTAGGCACAGGAATAGCTTCTGCTATATTTGAAGCAGTTGCTGGTCCGGCAGACGTCGGAGGGGTAGCGTTTACAGAAGGAGTGACAGAGGGAGCAACGGGATTAAAGTTTGCCCCGCCCACAGGCACCGGTGAAGCGGAAGCAGATGGTTTAGGCGTTGGAGTAGCAGCGCCATTTGCAGGCGCAGGGGTGGGTGTGGCAGTGGAGTTTGCAGGAGCAGAAGTGGGGGTAGGGGTAGGGGTCGCCTGGACACCACCCGGATTCCAGTCTTTAATCCACTGGCCAACCGGGCCAAGTGTGTGAACTCCACCGGTATGGGCGGCAACCGGCGCATTAACCCATTCCCAGGCCAGGGCAGTTTTAGCCCCGGCCGCCAGGGCATTTTGGTAGAAATTACGGGTGGCTGTTAAGTTTAGCACAGGATCAGTCATAGGCACATCTGTCCAGGCACAATTATCAGGGGGTATGCCGCCATTGGGACATTTCCAGTCTGCCCCGAATTCTCCCAGAATGAATGGTTTGTCCAGTCTAGAAGTATCAGGCAAGATTCCGTCATTTTTGTAAATGTGAATACTGTAAAAATCAGCGGCATCATTGTACCAGCCCAGGTTGACAGAATCCGTGACAGGAGCTTTAGCCAGTGGACTGGAGTCAATTCCCACTGGTTGGGAAGTGCCGGTTGATTTGATAGCCTGATAAAGGTCGCGGGAAAAATCATGGGCTACATATACCGGTACGGAGTCGTAAACTTCTTTTATGCCAATCCAGGCAGCGACAGCCGGCCCGTATTCAGTATTACTGCCGTACATTGATACCCACTCTTTGATGGCATCCATATAATTTTTCCACTTAGCATTCCTTACTGCGGGGGCAATTCTGACCGGTCCGATACTGGTAATGCCGCCTGTATCCGTATCAGCAGATATGGCGATTTTAGCTGTGCCTGCCGGCAGGTTAGCTGTCCGGGAGGGCCAGGTTACAGTGGTCCAGTTGTCGCTGTAGCCTTTGTAATTGGTACTTGGGCCGCCAATAGTGATCCAGTCTTGCGGCGAAGAAGAGATAGGATTGCCGCTACTGTCGTAATAATTGGTATAAAAGCGGACCAGCCTTCCTTTGTAGGTGGCGGAAAGGGCATAAAGAGTGCCCGGGGTAAAGGAAACCTTAGGAGAAGTGAGCGTCATGCCAACTGTAGAGTTGGAAGTTAGTTTAAGAAATTTAGCTGGACTGCCGGTAGTCCCGTCGCTTCCTTCATAGGAGGCAGTATTGTTGGAATTTGTTGGTTTAAGGCTCCAGCCATCGGGGAAAATATCTGCAGGACTTGTATCTTGGGTCATATCGCCGTTTTGAACGTTTGCTCCCAAAATATTCGCCGCTCCGGAGAATACAGGTACAAAGGCATTTTTTTCAAAATTATACGGATCACGGTCAGTATCAGAAACTGGATTAAGTAAAGTAACAACCAGTTCCATCCCCCGGGGTTTAACCACGTTTTTCAAAAGCCCTTCCCAGTTGGCTTTGTAAGTCGGGTTCCATTGGGTTCGGTAAGCATTCGTGCCCCAGCTTGAATCTTTAACAAGCATCCGGTCCAGGAAAAGGAATTTGCCGACTGTCAAGACCCCCATATCCTTGATGGCATCAAAAGAAGTCACCATGGCCGCTTCTTCATATTTGGTGGAGAGCCAGTCCGTATAGGTAGAAAAACCCCCGCTGGAAAGGCCCCAGGGAAAATCCAACCCCTTGTAGGTTTTAAAAGAGATGTTGCCGGTCCCTAAAACCTGGCCCGTCGATCCGACGTCTGCCGGAGGAGATGATTCTTGTCTTTTTTCAAGACTGATACGTAGAGCCAGAAAAACTGCACCCCAGAAGAGTAAGATAAAACTGACAGTTACAATTGCGGAAATAATCAGTTTTTTTCTGATGGTTTGATTTTTCAGGTAATTTTTAACCTTAATGAAATGTCTGACCATTAAATGCCTCTTTTAAGAATAGTTTACCTGAAGCTGGATGTCAAAGAGAAGATAGATCAATTTTAATCCCCGGCCCCATGGTAGGAGAAAGGGTGATTTTTTTGACTCTGGATTTGCCGATAGTTTGATAAAGAGTCTTAATGTTGGCCATTAATTCTTCGTTAGGCTGGTTTAGCTTACCTAAAGCAAGATGAATTACAGGCGCTTTTGATTCTGTCTTATATTCTGTTTTTCCGGCCTGGAAACCTTCCACTGCTTTCTTTAGATCGTCGGTTATGGTGCCATTTTTAGGATTGGGCATTAAACCCCTGGGACCCAGAATTCTCGCTACTTTGGCCAACTTTGGCATCCACTCGGGGGTTGTAACTACTATGTCAAAATTTATTTTTCCCTTGTTAATTTCTTCAATGGTTTCATCAGAACCAACAATATCTGCACCCGCTGTCTCAGCACCTTTTCCAAAAGCCAAGATGCGAAGTTTGCGGCCGGTAGCAAAAGGCAGGGAAACTAAACCACGGAGTCCCATTTGAGCCGTGTTGACATGAGCTTCGAGGGTAGCATCAAATTTGGAATAAGACAGCTTTTTGACCATGTCAATTGCCTCAGTCAAAGAATAAATTTTGGTTCTGTCTAAATCCTTGGTCAATTCCTGGTATTTTTTGCTTCTGGGCTTGGCTTTACCGGGCTTGGTAGCTTTTTTAGCTTCTTTTTTCTCGTCATCGCGAGGAGTCCCGCTTTGCGAGACGACGTGGCGATCTTCCGCTTCAATTTTGTCATCCTGAACGATTAGTGAAGGATCTTCCGATCCGGGAAGATTCCTCGTTTCACTCGGAATGACAGATTCGTTAGGCGACTCAGACTTCGCCTTCTTTATCTTTTTTGAAGCCTTTTCTTCAACTTCTATTTGCGCATCGTCAATAATTTTTATTCTTGGTCTACCCATAATTTTCCTTTGTCATTCCCGCGAAAGCGGGAATCTATATAAATGACGCTATTGCGTCACTTTCACTCCCATCGAACGTGCAGTGCCTTCGACAATTTTCATAGCCGCTTCGATATTTTTGGTATTTAAATCAGGCAATTTGGCTTCGGCAATAGTTCTTACCTGGGCGGCGGTCAAAGTTCCAACCGGTGCTTTCATAGCCGTGCCGGATCCTTTTTCCAAATTTAGGGCTTTTTTGATCATTTCCGCTACCGGCGGTTCTTTGGTAATAAAAGAAAATGTCCGGTCTATGTAGACGGTAATAACTACCGGCAAGATATTGCCTTTTTTCTCGGTTGTTTTATCATTAAAAGCTTTGACGAATTCCATAATAGGCAGTCCGTGTTGGCCCAAAGCGGGTCCAACCGGAGGAGCAGGTGTTGCTTCCCCAGCCGGAATGTTTAATTTAATGAATGTTTTTACCTTTTTGGCCATGTTATTTTTTTTATTCTTGGCCAAAAAGGCAAGCTCTGCTTATCTTTTTGGCCATATTTTTTCTTTACCCTTTACGCTTACCCCTTTCCCCTAGAGCTTCTGCACTTGCAAAAAATCTAATTCCACCGGGGTCTCTCTCCCAAAGATCGAGACTAGGACTTTAACTTTGCCTCTTTCCTGATCAACCGAGTCAATTTTACCGATGAAGTCGGCGAAGGGCCCGTCCACAATCTTAACCGTATCATTGGCCATAAAGGCTTGTTTGTACATCGGGGCTTCGGTTTGGGTAAATTTAACAATCGTGGCCACTTCTGCTTCAGAAATCGGAGTGGGTTTATTACCCATACCTACAAAGCTGGTCACTCCCTGGGTGGTCCGGACAGCCAGCCAGGAAATATCATCGAGGACCATTTTAACCAAAATATAACCGGGAAAGATTTTTTCTTTGACATTAACCTTTTTTCCGCCTTTAATCTCGATTTTATCCTGGGTTGGTACTAACACATCCAAAATTTTATCTCCCAAATGCTCAGATTCAATCCGTTGTTTTAGGGTATGGGAAACTTTATTTTCATGACCGGAATACGTGTGGACAACGTACCATTTGGCATTGGGGTTTTGTTTTTTGTCATTCCGACTTTCATTTTTGTCATCCTGATCCGGCTCTGCCGGAGAAGGATCTCCTTCGTCCGCTGGTTCATCAGCAGAAACTGGTTCATCGGCAGAAATCGCCGGCTCGCTTGGTCGCGAAGCACCACTTGCATTTTCAGATAGATCGGAGGAGGTCGGAGTGTCAGCAGAATCGGATGACGGTGTGTCAGATAGATCGGATAACGGCGCATCGGAAGGAGCCAGAGCATCGGAGGGTTTATTTTCCGATGTATCCACTATCTGATCTTTTCCGATTTTTTCCGATTTTTTCTGATCTATCTGGTTATTGTCCATATTGATCCAGTATAAAAGCTGTTAAAACTGTCAAAATATAATCCAATCCCCCCAGGAACAGTCCCACCGCCACAGCCACTATTACTACTAAAATAGTGTAGCGAATGGTTTGCTCACGGCTGGGCCAGGCAACTTTTAACAACTCTTCCTTAACTTCTTTTAAAAAGCCAAATATATTCATTAAATTAGGGTAAAGGGGGAAGCGTAAAGGGTAAAGTTAACTTTGTCCTTCCCCCTTAACGCTTTACCCTACCAAAAAGCCTCCTATTTTGGAGGCACTTTGTCAAGTATAACAAATACAATGATATAATTGCAACAATGAAAACTTCCTCTGTCATTCCTGCGAATGCAGGAATCCAATTAACCATCTCTAGTTCGGAATTAGATCCCGTAACAAGTACGGGATGACAAGAAGAAAATTATGAAAAAGCATTTGGCAATTTTTAAAGGGGAAGCAGGGGAGTTGATACTTTCCGGTAAAAAAACTATTGAATCCCGTTTTTCCCAGATGAAAAACCCGCCTTTTGGGGTCATTTCCAGTGGAGATTTAGTTTACATAAAGCCTTCCGGTAAAGATATAATCGGGGAGTTCCGGGTAAAAAAAGTGATCTTTTTTGACGGCCTGAATGCGGATGATATAAATGATTTAAAAAGCAGGTATGAAAGCGACCTTGCGGTAGAAAAAGATTATTGGAATATGGCAGCAAGAGCCCGTTTCGGCACCCTTATTTTCATAGGAGATTCTTCGAGGTTCATTACTTCGCCGGTTAAAATTAAAAAGTCCGACCTTAGAGGTTGGGTGGCGCTGGGTTAGGTTGGTTTGCCTCCTGGTTTGACAAGGCAGAAGGGGTGGCATAGGAAGAAAAGGCATCGGAAAAAACCAATTTATCCTCCTGTTTTTGTATCCTGACTAAGGATTTTGGGATCGTATTATTTAGGGTTAAATCTTTTCTGCCGTCAATTACTCCTTCTGCAATCCCGATTGGTCTTTCAAAAGCCAGAGGCTTTGTTTCGGATAAAAGTGTTAACATGATTTTATTCCAAATCGGGGCGGCGCCGGTGACTCCGGAAGTTAAAGCCGGATTCATGGGTGAGCTGTCCGGATTGCCTACCCAAACTCCCACCACAAACTTTGGGGTGTAGCCAAAAGTCCAGTTGTCTTTTTTACTGTCGGAAGTGCCGGTCTTAACTGCCGCCTCATATCCGGGGATATTCAGCAGGGAACTTTGGCCAAAGGCAGGAGTGCGTGCCTTGTTATCTTTTAAAATATCCGTGATTAAATAAGCGATTTGCGGTTCGAGAACGCGCTCACCGGAGTTGCTGTACTCTTCCAGTACATTGCCACCGGAATCCGTTACTTTCAAATACGGCGTTGGATACTTTTTAACCCCAAGATTAGCAAAAGTGCCGTATACAGACATCATATCAATCATCTTTACTTCTCCTCCCCCTAAGGTTAGGGAGAGCCCGTATCTGCCGGGGTCAGTAAAAGTGGTAATGCCTAAATCCCGGGCAGTTTTGATCATATTGTCGAGGCCGACTGTGGCTAACAACTTAACCGCCGGGATATTATAGGAAGATCCCAGTGCTGTCCGGATGGAAACGGGCCCGTGAAACCGACCGTCATAATTGACGGGGGCGTACCTGTTGGTGCCATCCTTAAAACTCACCGGCGTATCCAATATTGTATTTCCCGGACTAAAACCTTTTTTAAAAGCTGTGGCATAGGTGATAACTTTAACAGAAGAGCCCGGTTGGCGCAGGGCTGTTGTTACATTAAAATTACCGAAACCCGGTTCATGGTAGTCCTTGCTCCCGACCATAGCCAGAATTTGGCCGTTTGTGTCGGTGACTAAAGCTGCCCCATTTTGTACATTCAAGGGAGCCAGTTTATCTACCTCTCCTTTGACAATTGTTTCAACAATTTCTTGTAAGTTAAGGTCCAAAGTGGTGTAGATTTTCAAGCCTCCCTGGGAAACCACCCTTGGCCCGTATTTTTGCGAGAGGAGATCCCGGACGTACATCACAAAATGCGGGGCGAGAATATTATTTACCGGTGGTTTTAAGTTTAATTCTTCCGCAAAAGCATTCTCGGCTTGTTTTTGAGTGATATAACCGGCTATCTTCATCCGGTTTAAGACTTCTTTTTGCCGCAGTTTAGCCAGTTCCGGCCGGGGGCCGTACGGAGAAAACTCGGTGGGGGAAACAGGCAGGCCGGCCAGAAATGCGCTTTGGGAGAGGGTCAGGTCGCGGGGAGCCTTGCCGAAATAAGTTTGCGCCGCCGCCGCAATACCGATATTGGTGCCGCCGTAGGGAGCCTCATTAAAATACATCTGCAGGATCTCTTCTTTTGAATAAACCCTTTCAACCCACAAAGCCAGGATGATTTCTTTAATTTTGCGGACATAGCTTTTCTCCGGAGTGAGCAGTGAATTTTTAATCAATTGCTGGGTCAGGGTGGACGCGCCTTCCATACTGCCTGTTTTAAGGTTGTGGTAAAGCGCCCGGATAATAGCAATAGGATCAATGCCAGGATGGCGGTAGAAATTTTGGTCTTCGGTAGCAATGGTGGCCCTGATTAAATCCTGCGGGACTTCCGGCAATTTAACCAGGGTGCGGTTTTTGCCTTCATAGAGGCGGTAAAGTAAAACGCCACTGCGGTCATAAAATTCGGTGGTAACCGGTTGATCAGAGGAAATCAGCCTGGTAGGTGAGGGCAGCTGGTAGGCCGCCGTGAGCAGGAAAATGGTGTAGGAGACAACAAAGACCAAAAATGCCCCTGCGCCAAGAGCAATTTTGAATTTTCCGGAGAGCCGTAGTTTCTTGGGACGTCCGCGCCTGCGTTTAGTTGCTCCAGCCGGCAACCCCACTCTCTTGCAAGCTAACGCAAGCGTCCTGCGGCTAATCACCTCGGATACGGTCGACTTCGTCGACTCTAGAGCTTGCTGCGTTCGGAGATAGCCTCCTTTCGCAAAATAGGCAAACAATTTCATTAGCTGTAAGGGTGTATTGCCAACCTTAATGAGGAAAATTTTAACCAAAAGCAGAGCTATATAAATAGGCGGCTTAGTAGTAGTTTTTTTCTTCGGTCCTCTAGGCATAAATTTAAGCTTAAGGCCAGCAGGGAGATCTGTAGCCGCATTCTAAAAGATTTTTTCCCAGCCCACAAGAGGGCAACTTGACAAATGCAAACCCATAGTGTATAATTTGTTGTTAGTATGAATAAGAGCCCCGATTTTGGAGAAAACTTGAAGGGATCTGAATTAGGAGCAAAAGTGTTTGCTGAGGGATTCCGACGATTACAAGAATTGCGAGGTGAGCCTTTGGGGTCTAGACTACCAACAAGGGTACTAGCTGATAGAAGAGTAGTCGCTGGGCTTGCTACGGTCTTGCTTCTTGCTTTGGTTGTTAATGTAGCTTCCGGATGGGATTCACGCTCAAGCAACTCACCAAATATAAATACTGTCCCGGAAACGGTAACTCAGGCTGCTTCAGATTTCAGTTTACCCATAGATCCTTATCCTTTGCCCAGGTTTGCTGATGTGGTTTCCCGTGACATACAAACCATGCCTATAAAAGAAGGAATTAACTTAAAGCCAGTTTCCAGTTTTACACCGGTTAGATTTCGGATTGATGTGCAGGAAGGGGTTAATGTACGTTATTCTCCTGATCAGGAATCAGATAACAGAGTTAAAACAGATCAAGACGGATATGTCTATAAAGCTCTGCCAAATGGAGATGATGCGGGTGTTTATTCCGAGTTTGTGGTAAGGAAGGATGACAAGAGTGGGGAAATTACTATTTTTGCCGCTCGTGCAGGTGAAAAAGGATTAGAGTATTTGGCAATTTACGCTAATGGCTGGAGTTTAGTAAAAGCCACCATTGAAAGTTTTGATCCAGAGAAAAAAGAGATTGAGGTTCAAATTGAGGATATGTTTCGAAAAGATCTTTCTGCACAAACTCCACAAGAGGCGCCGGTTATTAAATGATAGGAGCTACTAGCTGGTGCTCAGTAAATAAAGCCCCAGGGTGATTAGAATTATCCCAATAATTTTAGGAATCAAAGTTAGTAAAGTATATTTTTCCTCAAAGATTTGCGGATATTTTTTGCCTAAAATTATCGCCAGAATAAATAAAAATGCATATTGACTGCCCTGAAGCGAATTTACCAGGGCCGGATTGGCCAGGGAGATAGAGAAAAGCAACAAAAATTCCGATAAGGCGCCGCTTACTTGTCCTCCCAGGAATATGAAACCCGTTTTGGAGAAGAAATTGATTTGTGTGCCTTTTGAAGTAATAATTTTTCTCCGTAAGCTAGGAATAATCAGCATTAAAAAACAAAGGGGTAGTAGTATTAGCCTTGACCAAACTAGTACTGAAAAAAAATCTGCTCCCAAATATGCCTGTCTTAAAATAATGTAGGAAAGGGCAAAGCTTCCCGCAGATAAAACTTCATATATTATTTCCCGTTTACTTAAAGATCTTTGTAAAAGATTTTGCAGGGATAAAAAAACCATCCCCAAAATCAAAATTAAAATAGCCCAAGCTTGAATGGTTGCAATAGCGTTTGTTCCCGAAGCTGTAATTAAAAGGATCAGAGGTATAAGTGTGCCAATAACGGGGACGACCCGGGAAACATGACCTATTTTTAAGGCCTTAAACATTAAATATGCTCCCAAAGTCCAAAGTAAGGTAGATAAAGATGCCAGATTAAAAATCGCCACAGAAGGAATATGAGTGAAAGGCAGAGCGAAAATTGCCAGGATAGAAATCAGGCTGATATAAAAAATATAAACTAATGGGTCAGGAATAGTTTTATTTAGTAGAAATTTACTGGCTAAAACTGAAAAAGCATTAAAAAGATATGCAGTGAGGGTGAATGGTAAATGGTTCATGTTTTAGACGATAGATGTTAGAGGATAGAAGATAGTGGTAGAAGATAGATGTTGGAAGATAGATTTCTAATTTCTAACTTCCATCCTCAAAATACTACCTTCTATTTTCCATCATCCACCTTCCAGCTCCTTTCCTATTTCTTTATATCTTTTCTCCAACACTTCCTCTGCCTGGACTGTGTGGCCGATGAATCGTAGCAGGGAATGAGGAATCCCGTTATGCTGAATAATATCTGCGTACACCAGCGCTGACGGTCTGATATGCCGGGATTGGTTGGAATAATCTACTTCTACCAGACCAAACCTGGGCTCAAACCCTAAATGCCATTCAAAATTATCTATAAGAGACCAGTAAAAAAATCCCCTGACATTAACTCCGGTTCTGACAGCCCTGGCTACTTCTTGTAGATACGAAATCAAGAAGCGGTTTCGCCGGTCATCGTTGGTGGAAGCAATGCCGCATTCGGTTATATATATAGGTATGTCATCGGCCAAATCGGTAAGAACATCAAAAATTCCTTCCGGGTAAATTTCCCAACCAAGGTCGGATACGTCATGTGTTTGCGGCGCCATGTCTATCCGCTGGGATATCCAATTCTTGTCTTTGAAACGGACATGGAAGTAATAATTAATCCCCAGAAAATCATGGGTGCCTTTGGTAAAAATATAAAACAGGTGGTTAACAAAAAGATCGTTTAAGAAAACGGCAATTTGCGCTGATAAAGAATGTTTGTGATACGATTCAAAAGAAAGAATATTATTGGCAATACCAACCGGTTTGCCGGCCGGAAAGAGGTAGTGCAAGAATTTATAAACTTTGCGGTGGGCGGAAGTTAAATTTAAAAAGGTTTTTATTTGGCCAAACCAGCTTTTATTTGAATGGGGCCAGGATTTTGCTATATATGTTTCATAGATATATACTCCGGGTTCATTAAGCGTGACCCATAAATCAACATATTCGGCGATTTCAGGAGCGATTTTTTTGACAAACCTTTCAAAATACTTGACGGTAGCTCCGTTCTCCCAGCCGCCTTTATCAGCTACCCATTTGGGTAGGGTAAAGTGCCAGAGAGTCAGCATCACGGTAAGATTAAGTGACTTAAGGTATTTAAGCACCTTAACATAATGTTTAATTTCGGCCTCGTCAAACTCACCTTCCCGGGGTTCAATTCTGGACCACTCAATAGATAACCGGTGAGCATTGTGGTTTAGGGATTTTGCCAGGTCAAAATCCTGTTCGAAGAGGCGATATTGATCGCAGGCCGCTCCGGAGCGTTTTTCCGGAGGCTGGTTTTTCATTTCCCAGTCCCACCAGTCACTATTAATATTATTTCCTTCAACCTGGTGGGCAGAAGTGGCGGCTCCCCATAAAAATCCTTCAGGAAATTTTAAAGTTTCATGGTCATGGTGTTCAGAAGGAAGATTATCCGGCATAATTCCATATTACCATTAATTTAACTCAACAACAGATACCTTAAGTTTGTCATCCTTCAGACCGTCAGGACGCAAGCTCTGCTTATATTCAAACCTGAAAGCGATGGGTTTGGGTTTATTGTTGGTAATATAGAGGTTTTGCCGGGTATTGGATCCTTTGGAGAAGGGATTTGAGTAAATAGAGACGCCATACTCCTTAGGGACATCCGGGATATTGGCAAAATCGTGATTAGTCGGGGCTTCAACTGAGAGTCCGGCTTCTTTAGCCACCCAGTTGATTAAAGAGGCCAGGTGACAAACTCCGTCTCCGAATAGATACCCGTCTGTTTTAAAGCCCTCTTGAGAGTTAAAGTGGGCATTGGTGGTTTTAACTAGTTTGTCTTTGTATTTATCTTCTATATCGGAGTGAAAAGCAAAAGTTTTATCGGGATCCAGCTTAAATTCATATTGGAAAGGTTTTCCGATCTCATCCCACTTAATATCTTTAGAGGAGTTAACCTTGTTGCTGAGGTAGGCGAGATTCAATAGGATATTACCCTTGAAAACATTGTTTACAAATGCATTTCCATAGCGGTTATCCAAAGACATCTCTTTTTGAGCTACTAAATGTTCTGTAGGGGACGGGGCAGTAATACTTTGAAAATTAGCGGGTCCCAATAGCGACCCGAGAGTTAGGGGAACAATGGCCAAAGCATGAAGAGACTTTTTAAACATGAACCACGTATTTTAACCTATTATAGGCCAAAAAGTCAAGTTAAAAAGTTGTGGTATGATTAATTTAATGATACGGTTTCTGCCCTTTATATTGGTGCCTGTTTTAATCATTGCCGGGTTAGGTTTTTGGCGCTTTACAGTATCAAAACAAAATACTGATTCTTTGCCGGAGGCCAGCTCCACCGTTCAGGATGCAGGTCCGGTGGAAGTGCCCAAGATTCTGCCTCAGGCTACAGTTGAAGATAGAGTAAAGAGTTTAGAGGATACCATGGCCAAAATTGTGCCTCAGGTTAATAGCCTGAAGCCTTCCGGAACGTTAACCTCATCCACCGGTGCGCTTGATTCAAGGATAACTAGTTTGGAATCTGCGGTCACAGATTTGAAAACCCGGATTGCGGCTTTGGAAAAAACTGCACCCGCTCCGGCTACCTCTTCCCAATCTATTATTTATATACCAATCGGTTCAACATCAGGTCCCTGGACTAACTCTAATTGGGAACTTCTCAATGAATATGAGATTTCACTTAACCCGGATAATTATCCAGGCTATTCTAATATGAATCTGGAAGTTAATTACCGGATGGTGGATCCGACAGGTACAGGATCAATCAGATTGTATAATGTTACAGATGCCAGTGTGGTGTCTTCACAGCTGGACACAAGCGCCACGAGTTTTAAGTTATATACCACCAATACTTTTAAGTTAGCCAGTGGTCAAAAAACATACAAATTGCAGATTAAAAGTACCAACGACAGACAGATTTATATTCAATCAGCCAGGATTAAGGTGAGTTTTTAATAAGCTTGAAGTTTTCGCTATTGTAGTGTAGTATTTTTCCCCTATGCCAGATACAGAAAAAGGCGAGCAGCATGCATTTGCCAGTAGACGGGTTTCAGTTGGTGCGCCAACTCCGAATAAGCTTTTGGGATTTCTCGAAAGGATACGTCATCCCAACGGTGACGTAGATTCTAATCATCCCGCCATTCAAGGTATAATGCGCCAAGCTGAGGAAGATGATTCGGATGTTTTAGTAATACCCAGGGGTGGTGGGATAGATGTTGTAGCCGGTAGATTTTTAGCTGATGACAATGATCGTAATAGAGTGATTAAAATTTGCGCAGGGGTAGTCCTTGGTACTTTAGTTGGAAGCGCTATTTACTTCATTATTAGAGAACAGAAAAAGTAATCTCTTTATCTATACTTGCAGGGATGTCAGGATTCGGACCTGAAAAAAAGGTTTTGGAGACCTCTATGATACCATTTCATCACATCCCTAAACATTCATAATTGTAGCTGAAATCCAACATACTTACAATAGATCAGTCACAAACATATCACGGCCGTGATATAATTGTGATATGGCGATTCCACAAACCAAAAGAAGAACACTGACCAACTTAATTCTTTTAATCCTGGAAAAAAGTATAGACGGCTATGCCAGATTTGAAGACTTTACTTATCATCATTATAGATACCATTATGGAATTCCGGAACTTAAAAAAAGAACTTTATCACAGGCTCTTAAGAGGTTAAGGGAAAGGGGTTTAATTGAGCTTATTGACGATCAAAAATTAGCTTGGCGTTTAACTGACGATGGTAAGATGAAAGCTGTGGTGGAGCAGTTAAGGTCACAAGAAGGAAAATGGGATGATAAATGGAGAATAGTGATATTTGATATACCGGAAAAAAGAAGAAGCGCCAGGGATTTATTTAGACACAACTTAAAAGCTTGGGGATTTACACCCTGGCAGCAGAGCGTTTGGGTAACCAAGAAAAACTGTACAGGACCCTTGAGAGAATATATTAAAAATATAGGAATAGAGGATTGGGTATTGGTTTTCGAATCAGATAATATCGGACGTTAGTTTTATAATTTTACTTCTTTGTGTTCTGTAGTTTTTCTGCAGTGTTTACAAAATTTACTCAAAGTAAGCTTTTCTTTTATATTTACCGTGTTTTTCGTTGCAGTATAATTCTTGCTTTTGCAGACAGAACACTGGAATGAAAATAAACTGCGGTTACCTTTTTTGGCCATGGGACAGATTATATACGAGAGTCGTCCGATTTTGCAAGCTGCAGGTCTTAGCGTATAATTGAATAATATGTTTCAACGTCCTTCCGCCACCAAAGTAATTATTACATCTTTCCTGGTTGATTTTGTGGATGTAAGCACAAGTATTATAGTGGCGGTCATTACTGGGAGTATGGTGATGATCGCAGAAGCTTTGCAGGGTCTGGCTGATTTGGCGGCATCAGGTTTTTTGCTGATAGGTTTGGCTAGGTCCGGAAAGCCTTCTGACAAAAGGCATCCTTTCGGGTATGGCCGGGAGATATATTTTTGGACTATGCTCTCCGGCGTTTTAATTTTGGGTGTCACCTCTACAATGTCAATTTATTTTGGCTGGCAAAGATTCATTAATCCTTTACCAATTCATAATATTAATTTTGCTTTTGCCATATTAGGGTTATCTATCGCGACAAACGGGTATGCGTTCTCTTTAAGCGTAAAGAGATTGCTTAGAGGAAGGAGTATTTTAAGGATAAGAAAAGTTTTTGGCAGTTCTTCTTTAATTGAAACAAAAACTGCTTTTGTATTGGACTTAATGGGTGTTTTAGCCGCAGTTTTCGGCTTTTTAGCTTTGGTTTTTTACCGAATTACCGGTAATTTAATGTTTGACGGTTTGGGAGCTGTAGCAATAGGTGTTATTTTGGCCATCTTCGGAGTTATTTTAATTATCCCTATCAGGGAGCTGATTATTGGCCAAAGCGCCTCGTCCGAGATAGAGGGCAAAATCAGGGAAGCCACTATGACCCAGCCGGAAGTAAAAGATGTGTTGGATTTAAAAACTATTCATATTGGTTCGGAAAAGTTGTTGGTAAATGCGGAAGTGAGCCTAAAAAGTAATTTAACCACTAAGGATATTGAAGGCATAATAGACAGGATTAAAGCCAATATCAAAAAAGAAGTGCCGGAAGTTAAACACATCCAGGTGGAAGTAGAAACGCCATAAAGTATCTTATAGCTTGCCAGTTTCGGGATTTTATATTAGAATCTCCTCTGATATGAAAGAGGAATCTTCAGGATTTGATGGCGTGAGGCTACCGCGGTATTTAGAAGAAGCAGTAGGCGTAGAGGAGAAGATAGAGAAAGACAGGAGTTTGTTTGATCGGTTGCGGCATCCAGCATATTCGCTTAAGGGTTTTTTGCGGTATCACCCAAAATTTAAAGCAAGGTTAATACTTGCGATTCCTTTGGCAGTATTGACTGCCGGTTCTGTAGATATGGTGTATATCCAGCCACAGATAGATAAGATTAGGTCGATTACTGCTCTTCAGTGTCCTCAGCCATCGGAAAATGAAATTCAGAGAGCTTTTGGAATAGTAGCGGCTAATAGACTCACTTACTACGACCCAAATAATCCTGGATCTCTTCCAAACTGGAGTCCTTCATACAGGCAGGGGTTGACCGAAGGAAATCGTTTATTAGCTCAATCTCTGGATACTTTAGATAATTCCCGAAGGTGCAATGATTTTGTGAAATCAGAAATAGATAGACAATTTGGAGAGCGAGAAATGCTTGAGGGTGGCGCAGTAGTAGCAGGTCTTGTCAGCTTTTCAATTATTTGGTTGAATTCGAGGTTTCGGTCACGAGGTAATAAAATTAAATAAGCGGGACATTTTGAATCTGAGCCGACAGCGGGAATTGAACCCGCGACCCCGTTCTTACCAAGAACGTGCTCTACCACTGAGCCATGTCGGCATTTACCATTAAGAACGTGCTCTTCCTGGGATAACAACTATTTCAAGTTATCCGCTATCGCGGATTTGGTTGTAGTTATCCCGTTAAAGTCGGTTTACGACTTTAACCCACTGAGCCTGCCCGCAATTAGCTGTCGCCTAGGGCGACTGCCAGCGGGCCAAGTCGGCACAAGACAATATTTTAGCACAGATTTCGTGGATTTTAGCACCCTTTTTCTTAATCTGTTCCTGATCTGCTATTTTAATGATTAGTGAGTTTCCAATCTCTTTAGATACTTAATTCTCCAGCTTCTACCGTTGCCCTTATTCAAATTTCTAAAACAGGGAGTTAGGGAATGACAGTTGGGACAGATTAGTCGTAAGTTGCCTTCTTTGTTATTTTCTGAATTCCCGTCAATATGATCTACCTCTAACGGGACTTTTGCTGTTACCGGATGTCTTTGGTTCCATCCACAATTGGAACACTTTTCTCCATATTTTTTTAAAAGGTACCGTCTGATATGACCGAAGAGCGTTTTAGTAGTTATACCTCTATTTCCGTTTTCTAGGCCTTGTTTCCATCTGGTTATATAGTGCCTGTAATAGTAATCACATTGGCATTTAACAGAACAATATTTACGATTAGATCCGTATATTTGTTTGTTACACCCTTCGCAGAAATAAAATTGTTTTGGCCGTTTAGAGTTATTAACAATAGCAGAACAACTTGAACTACAATATACTTTTTCGTTATGAGGTTTTGCCTTAAAACCCTTATTGCATGCAGGATTACAGCACTTACGATGTTCGAGTGGTTTTCTGAGGGAGTCATAGATTCCGTTCCGCCACGCTTTTTTCGTGATCTCGGATTGCCTTAATTTATAAGCAGAATCATTATAAAAACTGGCAGGCATATAAATACAATATCCGAAGTAATCCCGAAAGTCAAGAAGTCAGTTGGGTTACAAAAAGGAGCCGATGACCGAGTATGATTCGGTAGTCTTTGCTTTACAAAAGCATTGCTTTATCCATTTAAGCTACATCGGCACACAAGCTATATTTTACCAAGTTTGGATCTAAAAAGTTAGTGGAAATTTAAATAACAGAAGCAAACGGACTTTCTAATCCATTCAAATGAACTTTTAGAGTTATCAATCAGGTCAGAAAATAAATAATTCCTCCCTACTTAAGTCGTTAGCCAAATTTTCTCCTCAGAAATTTGAGGTGGGTGTCCTGTGATGTATCGTTCTGGTACGTCAACTGCGGACTCCCTAAAGTAAACAAAACAGTGAAGAAAAATATTTTGGCTTTAAACGTGCTAAGCAGGGCAGCCCTGTACCATTACGGTACGGGGTTTGTCCTTCAGGCCATCTACTTTAATGTCCTTTAGGATAATTTAATACTAGTACTAAAAAGGGGTCCTTGTCAACTGCAAGTTATGTTTACGCACACAAGGCTATGCCCTGTGTGCGTAAGAAATTTAAGAAGATTTTTACTCCACCTTAATCTCTTCTGCCAGGAACGTCCCACTGCTGATGATCCCTTCAACCTTGACCATACTGCCCACAGCTAAGGTTCCTTCTTGCTCAAACTCAGAAACCATAGTCGGGTCGCTGGTGACAGAGATTCCGGCTACTGTAAAAGTATTACCGGACATAGCAGTGACTTCACCTCTGATTTCAAAGCTAGCAGTACCGGCAGTAACCGCTTCATCTGCTTCTTCTACTGCTTCGTCTTCGACTTCCTCAGCCTCGTTTCTAATTTCTACTCTAGTCCCATCTTCATCCCCCCCGTGTGCCGTTATGAGCACAGGTGTTGCTATGAATAGAAGTAATGATAAAGCTGATATTGCAATTAAATGTTTCATTCTTTTCTCACCCCCTTCCGTTTTCTGTTTCTATAGGTATAAACGGATGTAGTGCCAAAATGTTACAAAATGCTTAAGGTCTGCGTATATACATATGGATGTAGTAAAATAGCAGGCATGGATCAGGAAGTTTCGGATTTGGTGCATCAGGCTAGGAAAGGGAGTAAGGAGGCGTACGGAAAACTATATACTTTAAATTTAAAGAAAATATATAGGTTTATTTATTATATGGTATACGATATAAAGCTGGCAGAGGATTTAACTCAGGATACCTTTTTTAAGGTCTGGAAATCCTTATCAAAGTATCAGGAAGAAAAAGGCACTTTTACATCGTATCTTTTTACCGTCGCTCACAATTTAGTAATTGATTACTCGCGTCGGAAAAAAGAATTCCGCCTTGATCCGGAAATTGCAGAGGCTATTGCCTCCGGTGAGGATATTGAAGATCAGATGATCAGGAAAGAACGGCAAGAGCAGGTACAATACGCTTTGGCAAAGTTGGATGGTCCGGATCGGCAGATTGTGATGCTGCGTTTTTTTGAGGAGCTGCCTACCCGGGAAATTGCCAAAATTATGGATAAAAAAGATGGGGCAATAAGAGTGGCTTTGTATCGCGCTTTAGAGAAACTTAAAAAAATTTTGAAAGGAGCAAAATATGAATAAATTATTAGATAATTTAAAAAATGATTTCCAAGACACACCGGTATCCCGGGATTTTATGGATCAGGGCTGGTCTAACCTGGAGAAGAGGATTACCGGGGAGGAGCGTTTTAGGCAGATACGTTCGCTCACGGTGGTTTTATTTGCTGTAGTGATGATCGGAGGAGGCATAAGTGTCAATCTGGCCCAGGCAGCACTGCCCGGGGAAATTTTGTATCCGCTAAAGAGGACCTCGGAACAAGCAGTTTCAGCAATTACCGGTGATAAAACGCCGCAACTTGAACACCGGGCGGATGAGATTGTCGGCCTGGTAGAAAAAAAGCAGGATTCAATAGGGTTAAAACAGGCTGTTGATGATTATAAAAAACAAGTTTTAGAAGTTAAACAGGAACTAGATAGTTCAGGCAAAGAAGATGAAAGTTTCAAAGAGCAATTGGAAAGCCACAGCGGTAAATTTAATAATTTATTGGAAGAAAGTAAATCCGGGAAAGATGAACTAAAAGAGGCAATTGAAGTTGCAAATCATGGTAAGGATGAAAATCAAAAAGAACGTAACTAAAAAGCCATCCTTGATCAACTAGACCGGGTCATACTATACTGATCGGATGGAAAAAATCCGCAAACAACCACCGTTATTCTTTTTATACCTCACGGTTTTTATCACCATTGTCGGCTTCGGGATGATTTTCCCTCTCTTGCCCTATTATGCCAGGCAATTTAATGCCTCGGAGTGGACAGTGGGCCTTTTGGCGGCCAGCTACGCCATTGCCCAGTTTTTACTGTCTCCGATTTGGGGCAGGCTTTCCGATCGGTATGGCAGAAAACCGATTATTATAATTTCCCTTTTGGGATTGGGTCTTTCATTTCTCTTTTTCGGTTTGTCAGATAGCTTATTTGGGCTGTTTATTGCCCGGATTCTGCAGGGCATTTTTTCTGCCGCCGCCATCTCTTCCGCCTCAGCTTATGTAGCAGATGTGACCAGCAAAGATCAGCGGATTAAAGGTATGGGTCTGCTCGGAGCATCTTTTTCGGCCGGTTTTATCTTCGGCCCGGGGATTGGTGGGGTTTTATCTGCAGTACACTTGTCATTTCCATTTTTTTTGGCCGCCGCCCTGGCTTTAGTTAATTTTATTTCAGTCTTTCTTTTCCTGCCTGAATCTTTGAGTAAAAAAACTGAGAAATTAAATATCAGAGAAGGGCTTTTTAACTTAAAGCGCATGTTTAATGCCTTAAAAGGGGAGATGGGGTCGTTTTTTATTCTGGCGTTTCTTTGGTCTTTTGCCCTGACTAACAACGAAGTGGCAGTACCGCTTTTTGGTATGGAAAACCTAAATTTATCCGTTGCGACAATCGGTTATTTCTTCTCGGTTCAGGGGGTTTTGGCAGTTATTATGCAATCCGTCCTGCTGTATAAAATTACTCATTTTTTTGGTGAACACCGGGCGGTTGTTTTGGGGCTGACTATTATGGCCATTGGATTGTTTTTGGTGCCCTTTGCCAATAGCCACATATTGTTACTTCTCTTTATGGTGTTGATGACCCTGGGGTCTTCTATGACCAGGCCAACGCTGGTTACACTTGTGTCAAAGCAGACGAAAGAAGGGCAGGGTATCACTATGGGAATTTTTTCCTCATTTGAAAGTCTTGGCAGGGTGTTTGGCCCGCTTCTGGGAGGTTGGCTCTTTTCCACCTTTGGTTTTCATTCACCCTTCACAATCTCTGCAGTCTTGATTTTACTAACTTTAGTTTTTGTGGTGCAAATTAAAGGGTTTTTCAGGAATTAAAACCCCAACAGGCCGGAAAGCAGTCCCACAAAGAAGCCCAGAATTCCCTGCAGAAGCGAAGTTCCGCCGATGGGTACCATCAGTAGGACTAAAAGAATCAAAAATCCATAAGGTTCAATCCGGGAATATGATCTGGCCAGGTTATACGGCAGTTGCGACAGTAGTATTTTTGACCCGTCCAATGGCGGAATGGGAAATAGGTTAAAAACTCCCAAAACCAGGTTAATTAAAACTGTAAAACGCAGGAGTGATCCGACAATCGCCGGAAATGTTTGCGGCATGGCATTCAGTAAATGGTAGATTAAAGCTGCGGCAATAGCCAGGCTAAAATTGGCCAAAATTCCGGCGGCTGAAACCATCAGTTCGCCCTTGCGTAAATGGGAAAAATTCAAAGGGTTAACCGGTACCGGCTTAGCCCAGCCGAAAAGAATCGGGGAACCGGTGAAAATAAGGAGCGCCGGTAAAAGAATTGTCCCGAAAAGGTCAATGTGGGGAATGGGATTTAAAGTTAAGCGTCCGGCGCGCTCGGCCGTATGATCCCCGAATTTTAAAGCCACAACTCCGTGCATGACTTCATGCAGGATGACGGAAAAAAGCAGTATCAGTATTGAACCGGCAAAAAAGATTGGATCCATATAAATTTAGTTTTTAGTTGTCAGTTCCAAGTTTCCAGTGAGTTTACATTGATAATTGTAACATTAGAAATTCATTGAAAACTGAAAATTGTAAATTGGAAATTACTATGATATAGTTTACCACATGTTAGCGTGTATCAGTTGCGGGAAAAGTAAGAATACTGTTAATTTCTCCAGGCACAAAAAGGGTTCTTCCGGAGCCGGTGGAAACTGGGCCCTGCGCGCCCCGATTTCCAAAAGATATCAAAGACCGAATTTACATATGTTTAAAGGTAAAAAATATTGCACCAAATGCTTAAGGACGCTTAAAAAAAGTTTACCGGTTCAATACAAAACTGAATCCCTATCTGCCCCGGTTGTTTCTGCTTCAGCCTGACTTACCCCGCGCATGTGCACGATCGTATCAATGTATGTCCCAGTGTAGTTACAGGTTTTTAATGGGAAAATCGGGGTAGCCGTTTAGGAAGTCTTTTAAGGAAATAGCTTTTTTGCCTTCCATTTGAAGTAGAAATCTGTCATTCTGAGTGACTAGCGAAGAATCCCCAGACTTGTTCTGGAATAAATCCAGAGATCCTTCTCCGCCAACTGGCGGATCAGGATGACGGAAAGGGAGAAACTTTACAATTTTTCCATTCCATTTAGTCCAGGCACTTGGCCAGGGATAATAGGCTCGGATCCTTTTATCTAAAGTGCGCAGAAAATCAGTTGATACCTGCCTGCCGGCAGGCAGGTCAAAGTAGCCGCTTTCTTTGGTCAGCAGTTTGCAAAAAGTGGCATTGATATGATTTTGTTCTTTTGGTTGAATCTTTCCGGCTAAAAATTTTTCAATAATTTTTGGTAAAACTGCCGCCGCTTGGAGGAACATTTTTTTACTCAAAGTGTCGAAAGTATCCCTATCAGAAAGCTCTAAACTTTCTTGATATAATATGGGCCCATGATCCATTTCCTCATCCATCTTAATTATGCTTATTCCGGAAATCTTATCGCCGTTTAGAATAGCTGATTGGATAGGAGAAGGTCCCCGGTATTTGGACAGAAGAGAAGGGTGAACATTAACAGCGCCGAATTTAGGAGTATTAAGTTCTTCTTTGGTAAGTATTTTCCCAAAAGCCGCCACAACTGCCAAATCGGCTTCATTTAAAGAGTCAACCAGAGTAAAGCGTTTGGCCAGTGTATCCTTGATGGGTTGAACAAAATTCGGAGTGCCTAGAAAAGCTATTTTAATCATAATGGTTCTGTCATTCCGGACTTGATCCGGAATCTATATAATTATTGTATGGATCCTGAAGCAAGTTCAGGATGACCCTAAAGGGTCACTTCCTGGTACACATCTGTACCCACCTTATCTTTGCCGGTGAATTTATAGAATTTGCCTTTTTGTTCCAGCACCCGGTCAGAAAATAAAACCCCATTTAGGTGATCAACTTCGTGTTGGAATATCCAGGCTAAAACCCCCTTTAAGGGTATGGTGACGGTTTTTCCCGTATTATCCTGGTAACTCACTTTAATACTAGTAGATCTTCTCACCTCACCCCACATATTCGGCACAGACAAGCAACCTTCAAAATACAGCTTGGTCCGTTTTCCCATGGAGATAATTTTAGGGTTAATTACCGGCATAAATTCCTCCCCGTTTTTGGCTACAAAAAAGCTTTCCGAGAGTCCCACTTGAGTGGCGGCCAAACCAACTCCTTCCGGGTCCTTAAAGGTTTTGGTCAATTTGACCATTTCTTTTAAGGTATCTTTTAATGTCTGGTTAATCTTTTTAACCGGCTTGGTTTTAACTCTTAGCTTTGCATCAGGCGCTTTAATAACAGACAACATGAGGGAATTGTATCATCTTAGGTTTAACTTGCCAAATTTGACACAAAAATGCTAATCTGAGATAATCCATGCGTCAAAATGGGCAGTAAAGCTGAACATAGTATTTATAGAAGTCCTCAGCTAACAAAAGCTTTTACCGATATAAGGCTTGGGCATGGCTTGTCTGTTAGAACATTAGCAAATCAGGTTCATGTTGGTGTTTCTACTGTGGATAGAATACTAAATCCGAATGATAGAAAAGGTGTTAGTTGGGATACTTTCTCAAGAGTGGTCTTAGGTCTCACTAATAACGAAGAAGAAAGAGATCTACTTCGAAATTTAGCGGAATCTTCTCCTGTATTTAATAACTATATTAGTCCTTTTGCCCAAAGGGTGGATCGGGCAGTTGAAAAATTAGGTTTAAGCCAGACAAGCAGAGCTCTCTTGCAGAGTTTAATACTTCGTCAAATCAGTATGATAGGTGGAGCTCTTCAGGAGGTAGAATCTACTAGTCGAGCGCATCCACAAGAAGATCAACGATTTCAAGATGCTTCTAATTTACCTACTCGATTTCCTATTTCTCGCGTAAAACGCTCAGGTTCTTCAGCTCCTTAAGTTTCCACATAAACACCCGGGCTTTGGATTTGGCGCTGTAGTAGCCTTTAGTGAAGTTGAGGGCTTCTTCCAATACTCCGCGGTTGACGGTTTTGGCCAGTTTAATGTAAAGAGAGTAGCGTTTTGTATCTTGTAAGCTTTCAGCGAGATATACTCCATACATTTGAAATTCCCGGGAAATATTCTTCGGCCGGTCTTTGAATTTGGCTTCAGCTATAGCTTTGGCAATAGACTTCATGGTTAGTTCTTAGTTTTCAGTTGTCAGTTCTCAATGAGTTTTCAAGAGCGATTAGCTCGCAAGCTTCGCTTATTGATCATTGTAATATTGAAAATTCATTGTAAATTGAAAATTGTAAACTGAAAATTATCTGGCTGCGCCAGATCCCGTTGCTTCCTTCAGCTGGGTCAGCGCTTCTAAATAATTCGGTTTTAATCTGATCGCCTCCTGCAGCATTTCAACTTCTTTTTCCTTTTCACCGGCGGCATCTAAAATCAGGGCTTTATTGTAAAAAAGTTTGGGGTCGGTGGGAGCTAAGTTAATGGCGGAATCCAGCGTTTCCAGGGTTTTAACAAGAAAAGTTGGATCTACAACAACCAATTCAAAATAAGTTCTGACTGCCGTCCGCAGGAATGAAACATTGTTGGGGTGTTCCTTTAGAACTTTAGCAGTTTGCATATCAGCCTCACTTTTCAGCGTTGCCGAAAGAGTTGCATCAGATTCTTGCAAAGCAACCGCAGATTGGGCGGCCGCAAAGGCCAACTCTGACCGGTAAAAAGGCTCACCTTTATTTAAGTCAACAGCCTCTGCCAGCAGATTATATGCCTGGCCGGGGTTACCGGCATCAGAGGCGCGGTTGCCTTTGGCAAAAAGAGTGTCGGCAGACCAAAGCTGGATGATGGAATATAGAAGATAGAGGACGGAAAAGATGACAATACCTTTGGCAATTTGGGAATAAGCTTTTCGACGGTAGATGATAGAAAATAGATGATTGAATTTTGAAGTTGGAAGATGGAAGGTGGAAAGAGAATCAGTGGCGACGAAAGCAAGAGCAGGGAAGAGGTAGAAAAAGACGGCTACTATTACGACCGAAAAGAGGAAGAAGTTGGAGATGAGATAGGAGAGGTAAGAAGCCAACAATGCAAGAATTAAATTTCTAATTGACCTAATTTCTAATTGACCTAATTGGGATTTGGGGTTTGGGATTTGATTAGAAATTAGAAATTCGGATTTAGAAATTTTTTTGATACACCAAAAAATGAATGTTCCGACAACTAACATGTATGCCCCAAACCCCACGATTCCCGTAGTAGCCAGGTAATTTAGGAATTCATTGTGGGCCTTGTTGTAGAGAAAATCCCACTCGGAAGTTAAATTATGTTCCGCCGGGCGGTATTGATAATAAGAATAAGCAAAAGTTTCTACGCCGGAGCCAAAAATCGGGTAGTGTTTGAAAATATCTAAAGCTCCGCGCCAGACAATTAACCTGATTTGGCCGGATTCAGTCCCGCCGTTTTCGAGTTGTGTGCCGATAGATCCTCCGCCGGCTGGTGAAGATAGGGATATACCGGGTCTGGCCGGGGCGGCAAATTTGGAAACTAATCTGAAAGAAGTTAGAGCTGATCCAAAGAGGAGGTTGATTATCAGAAAAGATATTATAGTGATGGTTAATAATCTGGTAGTGTCATTCTGGGGAGAATCCGGCTTTTGCCGGAGACGACTCCAGAATCGATTCTGGACAAGCCAGAATGACAAAAATATCACCATCCCTCCAATAAGCCCCAATGTCGGTCCCCTGGAGTAGGTAAAAGTAAAAGCCAGATAATAGGTAGTTAGTAGTAGGTAGTAGGTAGTTTGGGAGGATTTTTTGGTTGCAGTTAGTAAGAAATACAAAGCCGGGAAGATCAGCATGGCCAGGTAGCTGGCCAGCCAGTTTGGTTGGCCTAAAGTGGCAAAAACCCGTTCCTGTACTCTTTGAATCCAGCAATCTGCATTAAATTCTCCTCTTAAAATTACACAAGACGGGGACACTCCGAAGTGTTCAGAAATTGCCCAGAGGGAAATAATAAACCCGGAAGCCAAAGCGAATTTCAGGGCGGTTTTAAGCTTAGGAAAGTCCATATTGGAAACAAAGGCCCAGTAAAGCAGCAGATAGGAAATAATTGAAAGTAAGCCCCCGTTTGAGCGAGAATAATAGCCCCAGATAGAGGTGTGAGGGTCAATTGAGAAAATGGTGGAGAGGATATTGGCTCCCAGGAATAATAAAAGCGGAATATCCAAAGGAGTTCGATTAAAGATTAATGATTTGCCTCCGAAGGAGGGGTGTGCCAGATTTATGATTTTTAAAGCCCAGGTGCCGACAATAATGACAGTAAGGCCATACACCAAAATCATTTTGTTATATTCAAACAGTTCGTAATTTGCAGAAGACCAAAAAAGGGGGGTCAGGAAAAATAGCAGGTAAAAAGAGTAAGTAATTATTCGGTCTAGCATACGTTTGTCATTCCTGCGAAGGCAGGAATCTATATAGATCCCAAATCAAGTTTGGGATGACTATACGTCACTATCCTAGCAGAGAGTGGCCCAAATGGGCAAGTGCTTTTATTTGCGGCAACTCCGCTGTTATGGGATAATGCCTCCATGTTCAGAGAAATTGTCAGAGATGTGCCTAAAGTCTGGGGAGCATATCAATCTGCAAAAGGTGGACACAGTTTATTTTTAATGCAAGGCCCGAATGATTGCAATAGATTGGGAACTTGTGCATACTGCGAGGTTCCTGCTAAAGATGATAGACAAAATTGGTCTTCATTTCCTGCGGCAACAGGAATAGTAGATTGGGCTAAAAGACAAGGATTTGGGACCTTCAATTATAAAGGAGGAGAAAGCTTGGCTGATTGTCCTCCTAAGAGAGCAATTATTTCAAAGGAAGTTGTGCCTTGTTCCGGTAACAGCAACCGTCGTATCAAGGTTGCTGAAGTTAGGGCAACAGAGGCACGGTTTAGGACTGAACAAGAAGGTATGTCTTTTTTTGATTACACCAAGGGATTAGTTAAACACGCTTCCGAGAAGCACATGGTTACTTGTATTACTAGCAATGGTGATTTTCTAAGGCGACCACAGTTTAACCAAACCGAAGATGAATCTGGAGTTTTGATGCCGGATAATTTGATTAAGCTTAGAAAGCTCAAACGAGCAGGCTTGGATATATTGGCTCTTTCTTTACATTCATATAATATTGCCGGTTTAACAACTATAGTGGGATTGGCTAGGGCAGTTGCGCGGGAAGGTATTATTCCTGTTGTGAGCGTTGTTTGTACGGCTGAGCGGGCAGAGACTATTCCTTTGTACGCCAAGATATGTGCTGCCAATGGCATACTTTTTAGCACCGCTCCGGTTCAAAGGATTGGTGGTATGTTTTCAGCAGGCCCGGAGAAAACAGAATCTCCTACTTCTGAGCAGATGCAAAGAGTTTCTGATAGTTTATTGCCCTTAAAAAGAAAGGGGTTTATTTTCAATACTGAGGCTTATTTGCAAAATCTGGCTGAGCTTATTTCGCGTCCTTGGAAATGTGATCCGGATCAAAATTATCTTGTTCACGCTTGGGCTCTTGGGGAAAACGGACAATTAGGAGTTTGTCAGGAAAGAGCAACGCAATTAGATAGCAGCACAGATTTGAAAAGTGAAGAATGGAAAAAGGTAAGAAAAGCTATAGTTTCCGGGTGTTCGGGATGTGCGTATGCCTGTAATCTTGAAAGCGGTAGCATAGTTCTCAAAAAAGAATTTAGTACTCTTAGGAATATGGCACTTATAAAAACAGGTCGTGCCGGATTAGTTCGCAGATTAGGTCAACGGGCCGTCGCAGGAACAGAAGGGTTAATATCAATTCCTGCCTGCGATCTCGAAATAGCTCAGGATAAATTCTACAACTATCAAAAGATATACAAAAGAGTAATGAGGGCAGGAGCGGAAGTTGCCATAATCAGGGCAGGATATTTATTAATGGGTTTGTTTTATGTGCCAATCAAGCTTGATCAAAGAAAAAGATCGTATGAGGCTTTGAGTCAATCAGAGGAGTCTATCAAAGAGGAAGAGGCGTCAGATATATTAGATCAAGGAAGAGTTTGTGGAAAGAATTGTATGAGCGATTTTTTCTAAGACCTGTTGGTTTTTGAGTCACAATTATTCAAATACTAGCCCTTAGGGCATGGAGGATGACGGCGACAAAATCCTGATATACTTAAGATTATGGAAGGTAAATGGAAAGTTAAGGTATATGAATCACCTAATGGAGATAAGTCAGTAGAAGAGTTTTTAAACTCCCTCGATGAAAGAGCAAGATTAAAAGTTGCTAGAACATTTGAACTTTTAGAGCAGTACGGTTTAGAAGGCGCTTATCCGCATTCTAAAAAACTTGTCGGGACTCCGCTTTGGGAACTTCGTATACTTGGTAGTGATAGCATAAGAATTCTTTATATTACCGTAACAGGAAAAGCATTTTTACTTCTACATGGATTTAAGAAAAAATCCCAAAAAACACCTAGAAGGGAAATAGTAATTACACAGAAACGCCTAAAGGAGTATCAGTCAAGAATAATTGGCCATTGACAAATATAGCAGATTTGCGATATTATAACAATATGAAAGATTGGAATGAAATTAAAAAAAAGTGGTTAAAAGACCCTGAGTTTAAAAGGCTTTATGAAGAATCTCAACCGGAGTTTGAGATTGCAAAGGCGATTATCCGGGCGAGAATCGAGAGAAAGATGACCCAAAAAGAGTTGGCTAGAAGAATGCACACCACTCAATCTGTTATCTCAAGAGTTGAGCAAGCCGGAACAAGCCCGTCCATCTCATTTTTAAAAAGGGTGGCAAAAGCCCTTAATGCTTCCTTACAAGTCCAATTCAAGTTTTAAAAGTCAAATATAGCCCTTAGGGCATTGAGGATGACGGCTACATCAATTTTTAAAAAGTTTTATCCCGTCAACTTTTTTGAAATCCTTTATATTTAAGGTAGCAAGATCTAAATTATGAATTATTGAGGTGGCTGCAATAATGGCATCAACAATTTCCAAATTAAATCGCGCGCTGATTTCTCCAGCTTTTTCTGAAGTAATCTCTTCTAATGGGAGAATCTTTATGCCGGCTAGAATATTTTTCAGATGTTTTCGCACAGACTCTTTTTCCCAAACACTTTTACCCGCGTAACTTTCTGTGTGGGTCAGGATGGAAGCGAATAAACTATGTTTGTTTTGAAACAATTTGTACAGAATTGTTTGCTTTTTATTTTTTAGACGCAAGTGCTCAATAATAATTGAGGTGTCGATAAGAATTTTGCCCATTTTACCAGTCATACGTCTTAGTTCTTTTTTTGAGCCCCGACCTCCTAATTTTGTAATCCTTATAATCTCTTTCAGTAAACCAGTCAGTGGGGGTAAGCAGGATTTTTTCATAATCATCAGGTCTTTTTTCAGTGATTTTCCCCCTAATGATAGCAGCGAGACTTATTCTTTTTTTAGCAGCTTCCCCCTTGAGTCTTAAGTAGTCCTCTTCAGGAAGCCTGATGTTGGTGACGACGTAATTCATACAATACCATTGTATCATTGTATTGAAATTTGTCAACAATAATCATAACAAGTAAATTTCTGCTAAAATAATAGAGATGATGAAGATTGCTTTGGATGAGGATTATTTAAGAAGCATAATGTTTGGACTGCAGGATGGGTTGGTTTCCACCACCGGGGTAGTGGTGGGGATTTCTGCCGGGGTTTCCGACCGGGCAATTATTATTTTGGCCAGTTTCGTGGCAATATCGGTGGAGGCTTCTTCTATGGCCGCGGGCGAATATTCCTCGGAAAAAGCAGTCCATCAAATGGATAGAAAAGGCAGACACAGGGACAGTTTAATAATGGGAGCGCTATTAATGTTTTTTTCCTATCTGGGCGCAGGTTTAATCCCCATTTCGCCGTTTTTAATCTTTCCTCCTGATGTTGCCAGGGTAATAAGTATAATAATTGCGCTAATAGGTCTTTTTGTGATTGGCTATTTTAAGGGTAAAGTTGTTGGACACAAAGCCATGCGGAGTGCGGTTGAGATGTTGATTATCGGAGGACTGGCAACAGCCATCGGATTAATTGTGGGTACTTTCTTAAAAGTTTAAGTAAAGGAATAACTTTCTCAGTGATAAAGTTTGATGGATTTTTCCTCAATTTTCGCAAAAGATTATTTGACAAAAACATGACGGCCGTCGTATATTTGTTTTTGTGAGAATAAAGAAAAGTCTAACAAATTTAATTCTATTGAGCTTAGAAAAATCTGTTGATGGCTATGTGAGGTTAGAGGATTTTCTCTATAATCCCGGGTTTTATGCTCATGGGGGTGGTTGGGACTATCCTTTAAAGAAAGCAGATCTAGCTCAGGCTTTGAAAAGACTCAGAGAAAGGGGTCTGATTGAGCTTGTTTCAGATCAGAAATTGGCATACAGACTGACTGATGCCGGTAAACAAAAGGCAGTTTGGGAGGCAGTTTTAGCTGATAAGTCTGAGTGGGATGGTAAATGGAGGGTGGTGGTGTTTGATGTGCCGGAAGACAGAAGGCAGGCCAGAAACCTACTGCGAAGCAGCCTTAAGAAATGGGGGTTTATTCCCTGGCAGCAAAGTGTTTGGGCAACCAAGAAAAACTGTACAAAACCCTTAAGGGAGTTTATTAGAAGTGTCGGAATAGAAGATTGGGTGATAATTTTGGAATCAGATAATACCGGTCGTTAAAACAAAACGCTAACGGCCGTCAACATTTTATTTCGAGATAAATCACAGTAGTCTGGTTAAAATTTACATGAGGAGAAGTATTTAAGAAGTATTTAAACAGTTAAAGTGGGGGCGGAGGGCCGGAAATTTCTGATTCTGTTTGCTGCGGCACTGATTAGATCAATGGCTACATGTGTTCCCATATTAGAATTTACCTTCAAAATGCACCAATCCCTAACAAAATTGTCTTGTCCGTTATTGAATATGTAAGTAGCAATTCCCAAAAGTGCAATATCGGTAGCTACTACTGTACCCATTATGCCATATCGGATAGCAGTAGGATATTTTGCATTTTTTTCTGGGTGTTGACGGCGCGATTCAAAAACCCTTGAGGTTACTGGCATCATGAATTCAAAAAAGGCAGATAAAGGTATTTAAGTCAATACTTACTTTATGTTAAACTCCTAGCATGTTTGGAAAGCTTTGGGAATTACTCTCTTATGATATTGGTATAGATTTGGGTACTGTTAATACTCTAGTGTTGGTTAAGGGAAAAGGAATTGTCATTCGGGAGCCAACCGTGGTCGCGCTTCATAAAAAAACCAGGCAAATTTTAGCTATCGGTAAAGAAGCCAAAAGAATGTTAGGCAGAACTCCGGCGGCTATTGAGGCAGTCAGACCCCTGCGGGATGGCGTGATTTCCGATTTTGACACCACTGAGGCTATGCTCCGCTATTTTATTCACAAAGTTCACGAAAACCCGAGGAGAGGAATGTTTTCTTTACCCAGGCTTCCCCGGCCCAGGGTGGTGGTTGGTATTCCCTCAGGCGTGACGCCGGTGGAGCGGCGGGCTGTGCAGGATGCCTGTTTATCTGCCGGAGCCAGGGAAGCATATTTGATAGAAGAGCCGATGGCGGCGGCGATCGGGGCCAAACTACCGGTGGAGGATCCGGAAGGGGTGATGATTGTGGATATCGGTGGGGGGACTACGGAGATTGCAGTAATTTCCATGGGAGGAATGGTACTCAATAAGTCTTTGCGGATTGCCGGAGACGAGCTGGATGAGGAGATTATAAATTATATGCGGACCCGCTATGGCATGTTAATTGGCGAGCGGACAGCGGAGGATATTAAAATAGAAATAGGTTCGGCTTTTCCCGGTAAAGAAAAAGATGACGGCGCCACAGTGGTTCGGGGAAGAGACTTGTCCAACGGCCTGCCAAAATCGCTCAAAGTCTCAGCCGCCGAAATCAGAGAAGCCTTAACTCCGGTTGTTTCACAAATGATTTCCGGGATTCACGAGATTTTGGAGGAAACTCCACCGGAGCTTTTAACTGATGTAGTGGAGCGGGGCATATTTTTGGCTGGAGGTGGAGCTCTGCTAAAAGGCTTGGATAAAAGGATAGCGGAGGAGACGAAACTGCCGGTTTATATTTCCGATGATCCGTTAACTACAGTGGTCCGCGGCTGCGGGGAAGTGTTAGATAATTTGAATTTACTTTCTAAAGTTAAAGTATCAGGAGGGTTAAGGTAAGTACGGTTATCGTCTTACGTCATTGCGAGGAGCGAGTCATCGAGCGACGCGGCAATCTTGACTTAGATTGCTTCTCCGCCGGTTGGCGGATCGCAATGACGATTTTTATGTGTTAAAATCTGATCATGTTGCAGATACCGTTTTACGACCCTAACAAAAGCTATGAAGAAAATTACGAGCAGGGGCCGTTTGGGGCTTTTAGTGATGGCCAGGTTTTAGCTCAAGAGGGTGAACCAACGAAGGATTTTTTAGGTCAAAAAGTTTTTACTTCTTTCGGAATTCCGGCCGGACCGCTCATAAATACTAACTTTTGCAAAGCCGCTTTCCGGAAAGGCTTTGATATTTGTGTTTATAAGACCGTCAGAAGTTCTGTTTTCCCCTGTCACCCTTTCCCCAATATTTTGGCCGTCAAAGTCGAAGGTGATTTAACCCCTGAGAAGGCCCAGAGTAAGCTTATTGCAGACAATAATTACTCTGAGCCTTTATCCATTACCAACTCGTTTGGAGTGCCTTCCAAGGAACCAAAAATCTGGCAGGAAGATGTTAAGGCGGCCATTTCCTCTGCCGGTCTCGGTCAGGTCCTGGTTTTAAGCTTTATGGGAACTGTCAGAGAAGGTCAGAGTGCGGAAGAATTTATTGCAGATTATGCGCTGGCCGCCAAATTATCCAAAGAAACCGGCGCTAAAATCCTGGAAGCGAATTTATCCTGCCCGAATATCGGCAACGAAGGATTAGTTTGCTACAACCTGGAAATGACGGAAAAAGTGGCTAGGGCGATCAGAAAGGAAATCGGCGATACGCCTTTAATCTTAAAAGTAGGTTATTACCAAAAGGATGAAGATATTAAGAAATTGGTGGAAATATGTGGAAATTATGCCCAGGGAATTGCTGTCATAAATACAATCTCTGCAGAAGTGGTGGATAAAGACGGAAACCAGGCTTTGCCGGGCAAAAACAGACTGCGATCCGGAGTTTGCGGAGCTGGCATCAAATGGGCAGGATTGGAGATGGTCAGGAGACTAAGATCAAAGATCAAAGATCAAAGATCAAAAATTTCAATTATAGGTGTTGGTGGAGTGACAAAGCCGGAAGATTATCTGGAATACAAAAATGCCGGTGCAGATGCGGTAATGTCTGCCACCGGAGCCATGTGGAACCCGTTTTTGGCAAAAGAAATTAAAGAAAAGATCACTTAAAACCCGTTTGATTTACCCCAAGACTGCGGGTCTTTGGTCCAGTCAAGGATTATTTTATTTTCTTTTTGGGAAATTTGGCTTGAATTTTGGGCAACTGTTAAAACATCCTTAAAAGTAGTTAAGGGAATAAGTTTGAGTTTATTTTTCTTAAAATTTTCCAGTGATTTTTTCATTTCATAAGTAATGATGGCAAAAACGTAGGAAACTTTTCCGCCGGCAGCTCTTACTGCTTCGGCAGTTTCAATTGATGATTCTCCCGTAGATATTAGATCCTCAATTACTGCCACATTTGCGCCTTTTTTAACAATACCCTCTATCCGGTTTCCTTTACCGTGATCTTTGGCTTTGCCTCTGACATAAACCATGGGAAGGTTAAGCTTATCCGCAATCCAGGCGCCATGCGGAATGCCGGCTGTAGCCGTAGCCGCAATCAAATTAAACTTCTCTCCGGTAGATTTCATGGCATCAATGTATAAATCCCGAATAATTTGTCTCTCCTTTGGATAGCTGACCAGTCTGCGGTTGTCAATATAGACCGGACTCATGATTCCGGAGTCATATTTGAAAGGTTTTCTTACATTGAGAGAAATAGCATGCAGGTCAAGTAAGATTTTGTTAACTTGGTTTGATGTAGTGGTCATGATAATGAGGATACTATTTCCTGGTGCAGTTTTAAAGTGGCTTCTCTTGGATTGGGAGCGAAAATTATTCCCCGTGATGAGGAAATTATTAAGCCCTGCTTTTTGCTGTTTAACCCATTTTTAATAGTTGCTTCCAAATCTCCGCCTTGGGCGCCGACACCGGGCACTAAAATTGGCATATCACCCACAATTTCACGGACTTTTTTTAACTCCTCCGGATAAGTTGCGCCCACCACTACGGCGCAGTTGTTGTTTTTATTCCAATCGTTTGCCACATGTTTGGCCACGATCTGATAGAGCGGTTTTCCCCCTGTTTCCAGATCCTGGAATTCTCCAGCACCTGGGTTTGAAGTTTTAACTAAAACAATAATGCCTTTGTCTGCTCTATTTAAAAAAGGTTCCAGGGATTCTTTGCCCAAATATGGATGAACTGTAACTGCATCAACACCCAGATCGTCAAAAATGGTTTTTACGTAGGCTTTATTGGTATTGCCGATGTCACCTCTTTTGGCATCTAAAATAATCGGAATTCCAGGATCTTTTTCCCGGATATATTGAATAGTTTTTTTAAGAGCTTCCACTCCGGTAGTTCCCTCGGTTTCATAAAAAGCGCTTTGGGGTTTATAAGCGCAAACTAAGTCGGCAGTTTGGTCAATAATATTTTTGTTAAATTCAAATTCACCTTGGTCCAATCCCACACAAACAAACTTGTTTTCTTCCCATTTGCGCTTAAGTTTATCCAGAAAAGTTTGATTTATTGCCATGTCTTTGGGATTATTATATAGAGGTTTGTTTGGTATGACAAGCTATGGTATATTGATCGGCGATGGAGAAAGTTATCCCTGATTTGAAAGTTTTCCTGATATTGATTTTTTTAAGCCTATTTATTTTCTTTTTGGATATTGTCAAAATTTTAAATTTACCTAAACAACTGGTATTCTATATTACCAATCCGGTATCTTTCGGGATCTATGATACTAACCGTAATGTAGGTAAACAATTTCACTTTATTTTTCAGGCCCGGTTTGCCTCTCAGGAAAATAAAGCCCTAAAAGAGCAAGTTGGTAAATTGCTCTCAGAAAATGCGGCTTTGCGGAAAAATCTTGCAGAAACAGAGACCTTAGTTTCTCAGGAAAAGCATCTTGATCCAAGTACCTACAATTTATTGCCGGCCCGGCCGGTCGGACTTGGCAGATATTTAAAGATAGATAAAGGAACGATCTCCGGCATTAAAATAGGTCAGGCAGTAGTTTTTGAAGATAATTTTGTGGGCAAGATAATTGCGGTTACTCCCGCTTCTTCTAATATTCAACTCCTGACTGATCCGGATTCAAAAATTGCCGCATTTTCGCAGAATAAAGACGGCAAGGGCAAGGGAGTTTTAATCGGCCAATTCGGCACGGATATTTTAATGGATAAAATTTTGCATGAAGAAAAAATTGCCGAGGGAGATTTAGTTTACTCGGAAGGACTGGAAGGATTTTTACCGAGAGGATTAGTTTTAGGCAAAGTCAGTCAGGTCATAGAACAGACGAATGAGGTATTTAAGCAAGCTAAAGTTCAATTAATATTTGACATCAGGGATATGGAGTTGGTGTTTGTGATTCTTGAATAGAGTCAAGAGTCTAGAATCTAGAGTCTAGGAAAACAACAATTCACTTGACTCTAGACTCTAAGAACTTGCGAAACAAGTTCGCAAGACCTTGCGACTTGCAAGGAGCAAGTCTTAGCGACTAGTCACTATGAAAACCTTAATCATTATCTTAATAATCGCCACATTCCTGCAAACTACGATTTTGCCGGTGGATTTAGTTCTATTGATTCTAATCTGCCGGGCATATATTAAATCCGGCCGGAGCAACCTTTATTTAGGTTTTGCCTTTGGTTTATTAACCGCTCATTTAAACCTTAATTTTTTAGGTATTCAAAGTTTAATTTGCTTAAGTTTTGTCCAGATAACCCAAATGTTGTCAAAAATTAGATTAGCAGGCAACCCGTTGTTGATTGTTCCGATTACCCTGGTATTTTTATCATTGAACCGGATTATTAATTCACTACTGAGTCATACTACCTGGGAATTTTCCGGAGTAATTCTGACTGCATTTTTGTCTTTGCCGACTCTTTATCTGATCAGATTTTGGGAAGAACGATTCATTGTTAGAAAAGGGATTAAATTAAAAATATAGTTATTGTTCGAGCGAAGTCGAGAACAGACCTTTGTCATCCCGTACTTGATACGGGATCCATAAAATTTAGATCCGTAGGATCGCAAGCTCTGCTTATTAGTATGGATTCCTGCTTTCGCAGGAATGACAGCGAAAGAATATTATGAAAAGAAAAAAACGATCCTTAGGCCCGGGTTTTTCCGAGGAAGTAGCTAAAATTACAACAAAAACAGGGCATTTTAAAAACGCTGATTCTCCTGACTGGACTGATGTTTTGATTCCCAATTTTCACCCCGGACAACCGGATTCGGTTCAAAGAAGCGCATGGAGGATGGTGTTGCTTTCTGTGCTTTGTATAATAGTTTTTTTTATGATTTTCCTCCGGCTTTTTCACCTGCAGATAATACATGGAAACTCAAACCGGGTATTGGCAGACGGCAACCGTATTCAGGTAAAAATCATTCATGCGCCCCGGGGAGTTATCTTCGACCGGAATGGTAGAATTTTAGCTTCTAATGCTCCGGCTTTCCGGTTAAATGACCCGACTTCAGAAAAACATAAAATAAGAAGAGTAACCAGAGAGCAGGCGCTGGAGTGGGAAGTAAAAAATGATCCCAGATTTTTGAATTTGGAGGTTGATAATGTCAGGACTTATCCGGCGGGCGAGATGTTTGCTCATGTGATTGGGTATACCGGAGAAATTTCCGGGGAACAACTTAAAGATTCCAGGTTTAAAAATTATTACCAGGGTGATCAAATTGGGCAAACAGGGGTGGAAGCAGAGTACGAAGAAGTCCTCCGGGGTACAGATGGCGGGGAGATAATTGAAGTGGATTCAATAGGCCGGAAAATCAGGACACTCAGGCTGCAGTCTCCGGTCGCGGGGCAAAATATCTATCTGGCTTTAGACGGCACTCTGCAGGAAAAACTTTATCAATTGATGAAAGAGGCTCTGATTAAATCCGGCAGTTGCTGTGGGGCGGCAGTGGCAGGGGATCCGACCACCGGTAAAATTTTGGCTCTTTTGTCCCTGCCTTCATTTGATCCGAATTTATTTACTCAAAATGAGGACGATGGCGCTATCAGTGAAATTTTCTCCCGGCCCGACTCTCCGGTGCTAAACCGGGTGATTGGTGGAACCTATCCTCCCGGTTCAACTTTTAAAATTATTTCTGCCCTGGCGGCTCTTGCTTCGGGTAAAATAACCGGGAATACGAGTTTCCAGGATAACGGGGTGTTGTACCTGGGGCCGTATAAATTCAGTAATTGGTATTTTAATCAATACGGCAAGACAGAAGGCCCGGTGAATTTATTAAAAGCCCTGCAGCGCTCCAACGATATTTATTTTTATGAAATATCCGGGATTATTGGGGAAGAGGTGCTTGGCGATTGGTCGAGGAAGCTGTATTTAGGCAAAAAGTCAGAAATTGATATACCCGGAGAAGAAAAGGGACTTGTGCCGGATGATGCCTGGAAGCAAAAAACTTACGGGCAACCATGGTACCCAGGGGACACCCTGCACATGTCTATTGGCCAAGGGTTTGTTTTGACAACCCCTTTGCAGGTTCTGGGAATAACTTCTTTTATCGGCGCGGACGGTGTTTTATTTAAACCGGAGTTGCTTCTTTCCGGCAGATCTAAAATTTTAGCTTCTAATTTATTACCGAAAGAAAAAGTGGATTTAGTAAAAAAAGGTTTAGAATTAGTTCCCCTGGAAGGCGGAACGGCCTGGCCGTTTTTCACTTTTCCCATTAAAACAGCCGGTAAAACCGGTACAGCTGAGTTCGGTGATCCAAAAGACCGGACTCACGCCTGGTATACCTCATACGCACCGGCTGATGATCCCAAAATTGCTTTAACTATTTTAGTGGAAGGCGGTGGGGAAGGCTCCTCGGTGGCCGCTCCGATTGCCAAGGAAGCCTACCGTTACTATTTTTCCCCGGATAAAAATAATTTAATAAAGGATATTTACATTGCCACAGATTCAGGTAAAACCTTGGGGGAATAATGATGAATAATATTCCATATCTTTTGGCACTGCATTCCATTGATGGCCTGGGGCCGGTTAGGCTTCGGGCAGTCCTTGAATATTTTAAAGACCCGAAATTGGCTTGGGAAGCAAGTGCAGGAGAGTTACTAAGAATTGGTGTTTATAAAAAAATAGTTGATCTTCTGTTGGAAACACGCAAAAAACTAGAGCCGGAAAGCTACGCCAAAAAGATAACCGAGAGCGGAATAAAATGGATTAGCGTTTTTGATGAAACCTACCCAAAACTTCTTAAAGAAATTCACGACCCGCCGACGGTAATTTATTTTAAAGGGGAACCGGATTGGAATAAAAAATCAATTGGGGTAGTGGGAACCAGAAAGATTACCGGATATGGTAGGGTTGCCACAGAACGGTTTACCAAAGGTTTGGTGGCCGGGGGCTTGACTATCGTTTCAGGTTTAGCCCGCGGGGTGGACAGTCAGGCGCATTTAACCGCAGTTTCGGAAAATGGTAAGACAATTGCAGTGCTAGGCGGTGGATTAAATAATATTTTTCCGCCGGAAAATAGAGGTCTGGCGGCAAGAATTGCAGATAATTTTGGGGCAGTTATTTCCGAATTTCCGCCTGATTATCCGCCGCTTCCGGGCAATTTTCCGGCCCGGAACAGGATCATTTCCGGTTTGTCTTTAGGAGTTTTAGTGATTGAGGCGGCTGAGGATTCCGGATCGCTGATTACCGCCAGGTTGGCGTTGGAACAAGGACGGGAAGTGTTTGCTGTGCCCGGTCCGATCACCTCGGAGCTGTCAAAAGGTCCGGTTGATTTAATCAGGGAAGGGGCGAGGATAGTATTTAGTCCTGATGAAATTTTGGAAGAGCTGGGGATAAATAGAGTCAAGAGTCTAGAGTCCAGAGTCGGGAGAGAAAAGGATATTTCGGAAGAAGAAAGAAAAATAATAGAAGCACTGGAGAATGAAAGCCGGCATATTGATGAAATCGGGCGGGAACTTAAATTTCCTTCCCCGAAAATTTCCGCTCTTCTTTTGAAGATGGAGATTTCAGGACTTGTGGAGAGCTTGGGAGCTGGGATATACTGCAAGAAGTGATATGCCCAAAACAACTTTGTTTATAGTTGCTTTAATTGTTATAATCCTGACCGGACTGGCAACGGTTTTTTTAAATAACGGTAATCCCAAAGCGGTTCCCAAAGATGAAATTGAAACTGCTGTAAATCAGGCTAAACATTTATATCGCCTGGAAAAGGAATTAGGAAGAGATTTATCCAGCGGTCCTTGTTTGTCAGAAGCTTTATTACCGGGATGGGTGGTAGATATAGTGCATAGTCCCCGTTTACCTATTGATGATTTGCCGGAAAATCAGTGTTCCGCGTATCGCGGAGGAGATGCTCAGCATTTTGTGGAATTGGATCTGGAGGGGAACTTGATTAGAGCAAAATAATCTCAAATGTTAGATCTCAAATCGCAAATCTATATCTTAAGAACTTGCTCACAAGCTCGCAAGACCTTGCGACAGCAAGCTGTCTTAAATCTCAAAGTTTTTAAGAGCGACTAGCTCACAAGCTTTGCTTGGTTTTTAGATTTGAACTGTAGTTTTGAGTTTTGACATTTGAGTTTTGAGATTTTTATGAAGTACCTAACACTGCCAATTAGTTTATTAAAATTCTGGTATCCGGATTCTATAGCCTTTTTTATCAGAACCTGGAAAAATCTTATTTTATTTTTGGAAGAAGATTTGGCAGTGGGACTGATGTGGAAGCTCCTTTTTACTCCTCTTTTTCATGATTCATCATTTGTCGGCCGGATTCTGAGTCTGATGTTCCGGACCGGTAGAATAGTAATCGGACTATTTGCTTTTGCCGTGATGACTGTAAGTCTATTGTTTATAGGAGCTTGCTGGTTATTGCTGCCGGTACTGGCATTTACCGACACTCCGCATATTTTAAGCCGAATTTTTTTCTTTGGCGGTTTAGGACTGTTTTTTCTTGAGGTAATTTTTAATCCTCACAAAAAACTTTGGCAAATCGATAAAAATGCCGGAGATTTCTGGAAGGCTTCACTTATAAAACCGGAGGATTTAAATTTTAAAAAACTTCTGGCAAGTCCCGAGGTTGTAAATCTATTATCTAATCTGGAGATTCAGGTGAGCGGTTTGCCTGCGTTTGAGATTACGGACCCGAAAGTAGTTGCAGATAAGGCATATGAACTGGGAAAGCTGTGCGGCAGTGAATATCTGGGGCCAACGCATTTTTTTGTGGCCACTCTGCCGGAAATTCCGGATATTGACGCATGCTTGGCAAAATTGGAACTGACTCAGGATGATTTTAAAGACGCTCTTCTCTTTCTGGAAAAGAAAAAAAATATCTGGAGAAGGGTTTATATTTGGGATGAAGACTTTACGGTGCGTCACCTGAAAGGAGTCAACAGGGGCTGGTTGGGGATACCGACACCGACTTTGGACATTGTGGCGGAAGATTTAACAAAAACCGCCGCTAAAGTAGGCTTTCCCGACTATATTGGCGGCAAAGATTTAATTGAACAGGTTGTGTCTGTTTTATCCCAAACAGGAAACAAAAATGTTATTTTGGTTGGCCCGGCGGGTTCAGGGAAAACATCCCTGGTCCGGTTTTTAGCCCAGCAAATCGTCAAAGGTGATGCCCCGGAGTTGTTGGCTATGAAAAGATTATTTGTTTTGGAGCCAACACGGCTCCTTTCCGGAATACAATCTGAGGGTGAATTAGCAGACCGGATTAAAACAATTTTTGAGGAAGTGGAAGCGGCCGGAAATGTGATTATCGCGGTTGAGGAGATTCAGACTTTGGGAGAAGGTGAGGCCGGAAGTAATTTGAACATATATTCTTTAATGCTGCCATATCTGGAATCCGATAGGTTCCAATTTATTGCTACCACGGAAATTGAAAATTACAACCGAACGCTGGAGAAAAACTCTGCTTTGGCCAGATTGTTTATTAAAGTAGAAATGCCTCCTGCCACAGCCGCAGATACCCTTTTCATTTTAGAAAATAAGGCAATAGCGGCAGAGAGAAAAGATAAAATTAAGGTAACGTTTATAGCCTTGAAAACCCTGGTCGCCCTGGCTGCGAAACTGATTCATGACCGGGTATTGCCTGATTCCGCCATAAGTGTTTTAAATGAAACTTATACGCAGTCGGTTAATAAATGGGTCACAAAAGAAGTAGTTAGAAGAGTTCTATCGCAGCGGGTTAAGGTCCCGTTGATGGAGGTTGGCAATACCGACAAGACTAAATTATTGAATCTGGAAGATGAAATCCACCAACGTTTAATTGATCAAGAACAAGCAGTTAAGGCAGTGGCCGATACACTAAGGCGCTCAGCGACGGGACTGCGGGAAGAATCCAGGCCGATCGGGACATTTTTGTTTGTCGGTCCGACCGGAGTCGGTAAAACGGAACTGGCGAAGACGCTCTCAGAAGTGTACTTTAAAACAGCGGGGGCTTTCATCAGGTTTGACATGTCTGAATATCAAAACAGCGAATCAGTGAACCGGTTAATTGGCGGGTCGGGACAGGAAGGACAGTTGACGGAAGCCATAAGGCAACGGCCGTATGCCCTGCTTCTTTTGGATGAGTTTGAAAAAGCCGATCCCAAGATACTAACTTTATTTTTGCAGGTTTTTGAAGACGGCAGGTTAACGGATGCCGGAGGGAAAACAGTGGACTTTACCAACACTATTATCATTGCCACTTCCAATGCCGCCAGCTTAACCATTGCCGGAGGGTTGGAGCAGGGTCGGACCCTGGAGCAGATAGATAAACAGGTCAACCAGGAGTTGCTGACTATATTTAAACCGGAACTTGTTAACCGGTTTGATGAAGTGGTGTTGTTTAAGCCACTGTCGCCGGAGGATCTGCAAAAGATTGTGACCATAAAGCTTGCTGGTTTGCAGGCCCAGATGAAGGACAAAGGGTATTTAGTAGAATTTGACGAGGCGCTTGTGGGGGAGTTTGCCAAAAGGGGGTTTGATCCGGTACTGGGGGCGCGTCCCATGCGCCGCCTGATGCAGGATACTCTGGAGGCCAAACTTTCCAAATTAATTCTGCAAAATGAACTCGTTAAAGGAAAACCATTTAAGGCGGGAGTTGAATTATTAGCTGAATGAGAATTTTAGTTTTGAGTTTATTAACATTAATATTTTTTTCCTCCGCGGCATATGTAAATGCCGCTACACAAACAGATTCTTTATATCAAATAAATCAAAAAGTTTGCGATCGGTTTGAAGTGGATGTTTTAAAACTGGCGGCGATTATGGAAGAGCTAAGACGAAGAAAAGGAATAACGGAAACTAGGGTGGCTTTCGGCGGAGTGGATACTAAGATAGAAAGCGCAGATTATCAGGTAACTTATGTCGCGGAAGCGCTGGCATTTCAGCGGGCGCAGAAATATTCATCACAAGCTCAGTTAAGAAGTAGTTTGGGAGTCCTCAAAAATAAAATCTTGAGGGCCAAAAGTGAAGTAGGAAAAGCATTGAAATGAGTAAAAACAGAATACTGACGGCCGTCATAGTTTTGTTTTTGGTGGCTATAGTATGGATAATAATGCAGGCTACGGGAAGTAAAAGTGTATCCCTGGTAAGTCCCGGGATAGGGAAGGGAGTGGGAAGTGTAGAGAGTCAATCTACTCCGCAGCCAACAGTTTCTTCATTTAACGCTCCAAAAGAAATCAAATATGACAGTTCGACTGATTTACAAAAAGAGCTGGATTCTATAAATCCGCAGGTTCTGGACAGTGATTTTGACGAATAGTGCTTGACAGCAAAGGTACAATTATCCGAGAGTTAAATGAGAGTTATTGTTCGAGCTTGTCGAGAACTCCTCGATTCGCTTCGCTCTCTCGAAGAATAATATGAATAATCTTGTTATAGTGGAAAGTCCGACAAAAGCCAGAACTTTACAGAAGTTTTTGGGAGACAAATATCAAATAGAGGCCTCTATGGGTCATGTCCGGGATTTGCCTAAGAGTGAGCTGGGAGTGGATGTGGACAAAAACTTTGAGCCCAAATATATAATTCCGCGTGATAAGAAAAAACAGGTTAATGCACTCAAAAAAGTGGCCAAGGAAGCAGATGTTCTTTGGCTTGCCACCGACCCTGACCGGGAAGGGGAGGCGATTGCGTGGCACTTGGCCGAGATATTAAGAGATAAGGATACCAATATCAAACGTGTCGTGTTCCACGAAATCACAGAAGAAGCTATAAAAGAAGCTTTTGAAAATCCCCGGGAGCTGGATATTAAATTAGTTGATGCGCAACAAGCCAGAAGGGTTCTGGATAGATTGGTGGGTTACAAGCTATCTCCATTGCTTTGGGAAAAAATCAAAAAAGGATTATCTGCCGGTAGGGTACAATCAGTGGCTCTGCGGTTGATAGTGGAGCGGGAAAAAGAGGTTAAAGCTTTCAAGCCGGAAGAGTATTGGAATATAGAGGCAGAACTGGAAGCCAAGGGTTCCTCTTCCGTCATTGCGAGCGGAGCGAAGCAATCTCTCGACTCTGCTCGAGACAGGTCTTCCACGGAAAATCAAGAGATTGCCACGTCGCCTTCGGCTCCTCGCAATGACAAAAACGCTTTTATAGCAACTTTAATAGAAAAAGATGGGAGAAAGCTGGAGATTAAGAATAAAGAAGAAGCTGATGAGCATGTTAAAAATCTGGAAATAGCAAAATACAACATTTCCAAGATTACTCAAAAAGAAGTTAGGCGCTATCCGTACCCCCCTTTTACCACTTCAACCCTACAGCAGGCGGCAGCCAATAGGCTGGGAATGTCAGCTAAAAAAACCATGATGTTGGCCCAGGCTCTATATGAGCACGGATTGATTACTTACATGAGAACGGATTCCGTGAATTTGTCTGTCCAGGCAATTGAGGCGGTCAGAAGTTATATAGAAAAATCTATCGGCAAGACTTATCTACCGGGAGTTGCCAGAATTTTTAAATCCAAATCCAAGAATGCCCAGGAAGCCCATGAGGCGATTAGGGTAACTGATGTAAGGGAAAAGGGTGAAGGGTTAAGGGGAAAGGGAAATTTTAACAAGGACCACGCCAGGCTTTATGAATTAATTTGGAAAAGGTTTGTAGCTTGCCAGATGAATGAGGCAGTAATGGATCAAACCTCGATAGACGTGAGTGCAGATAGCTATCTACTTCGCGCAAGCGGTAGCGTGATCAAATTTGACGGTTGGTTGAAGCTGTACGGAAAAGAAGAAGATGAGGAAGCAGATGAAAAGAAACAAGCTCTGCCTAAGCTGTCTGAGACAGAACCACTTGATTTGGTTCAACTCTTGCCGGGCCAACATTTTACGGAACCTCCGCCCAGATACAATGAGGCTTCTTTGATTAAGAAACTGGAAGAACTGGGTATTGGCCGGCCTTCAACCTATGCCCCGATTTTATCTACTATTCAGGAACGGTTCTATGTAGAAAAAATCGAGAAAAAATTTATTCCAACGCCGTTGGGTATAACCGTAATTGATTTCTTAATGGAATATTTTGCGGATATTATTGACTATGATTTTACAGCCCAAATGGAGGATGAGTTGGATGAGGTAGCCCGGGGGGAAAGAGAATGGAAACCGACAATCAAGAAATTTTACGAGCCGTTTGAGAAAAAATTGATTGAAACAGAAAAGGTAGCCAAAAAGGTAAAAATGGAGGTGCAGTTGGCCGGCAAAAAGTGTCCCGAGTGCGGTAAAGAATTGATTGTAAGGACTGGTAAGTTCGGGAAGTTTCTGGCCTGTTCCGGTTTTCCGGAGTGTAAACATACGGAGTCTCTGGAGGAAAAAATTAATGCTAAGTGTCCGGAAGACGGCGGGGATATTGTGGTTAGACGTACCAAAAAGGGTAAAACTTTTTACGGTTGTAAAAACTGGCCAAACTGCAAATTTGCTTCCTGGACTAAACCTAAGACAGGTAACAGTGAACAGGTTACAGGGGGCAGTAAAGAATAAGTTTACAGTGAACAGGTTACAGGGGGCAGTAAGATGAAATCGCATAAAGACTTAACAGTATGGCAGAAGTCCATGGATCTTGTAGAGTTGGTGTATAAAATAACTAATAAGTTACCCAAGTCAGAAGTTTTTGGTTTATCTTCTCAAATGCAACGAGCTGCAGTAGCGATTCCCTCAAACATAGCAGAAGGCGCTAAAAGAGGACATAAACTGGAGTATATACAATTTCTCAGGGTAGCAAATGGATCAGCCGCAGAGCTGGAAACGCAACTAATACTGACAGAAAAACTTTACCCGGAAGAAAAAAATAACATTCAAAAAGCAAGCCTTCTTTTAGAAGAAATTTTAAAAATGCTTTATGCCTTAATATCAACCTTGAAGCGGTGAATTATTCTGCAACCTTAAAAGTAATTTTTATGCTTATCTCGTCGCCTCTGTGAGTTTTTGTCAAGAGTTCGCAATATTCCCCATAGAAATCCGGCATTCATAATACAATATGAATATGCAGCAACTAACTAAAATAATATTGGCCTGGGAACTGTTTGGATCTGGGATTTCTAAAACTCATATAGCCA
>Ga0209541_10000197_pt1 | contig 114259 bp, 128 predicted proteins | sample RifCSPlowO2_01_FD_184027 | JGI IMG/M metagenome (GOLD analysis project Ga0209541, IMG submission 184027) | Groundwater microbial communities from Rifle, Colorado - Rifle CSP2_plank lowO2_0.1 (SPAdes) (version 2) | ecosystem: Environmental > Aquatic > Deep subsurface > Groundwater | place... | reverse complement strand
TAACTAATGGAAAGCTTAAAACTCCCTGTCAAGCTTTCCTAGAGAAGCAAAGAAAATAAACAAAAGACATAAAAACAATGGGCAACTTAAAACATAGAGAGGACATTAATAGCGGACACTACAGTTTAAAAATGATTATATACAAAAACTTAGTTATTCTAGGAACATCGCATATATCTATCCAAAGTATTAAAGAAGTTAAGTCATATTTAGATAAAAATGCTCCAAAAATAGTAGCTCTTGAACTAGATAAAGATAGATTTATAGCCTTAACTAATAAAAACCAAAGAGCTTCTTCTATTGAAATACTTAAAGAACTTGGTCCAGGAGCATTTTTAATAAATAAAATAGGTCAAAAAGTAGAAAAAGAGCTGGGTAAATTAGTCGGAGTTACTCCAGGCGCAGAAATGCTAGAAGCCATAAAAATATGTAAGGAAAAAAATATTAACATAGCATTAATAGACCAAAACATAAGAATTACCTTAAAAAAACTGTCAAAAGTTCCTTTAAAAGAAAAACTAAAGTTAATCCTAGATATTTTCACATCCCCATTATCATCTAAAAATAAAGTTAAAATAGATCTAAGAAAAGTTCCTGAACAATCCTTTATTATAGAAGTTATTAATAAAGTAAAGGAAAGATATCCTTCAATTTATAAGGTTTTAATAGAAGAAAGAAATAAAATTCTTGCAAAAAACTTATATAACCTTAATCTTAATAATAATGAAGGAATTTTTGTTATTGTTGGAGCGGGTCATATAGATGGCTTAGTAGAAGAACTAAAAAAGATGGGATATTAAATGTTTTCAAAAAAAGAATATTATCATTTATTAATTTCATCTATAATACTTGGCTTTGTTTTTTCTTTTAAAGAATGGGGTTATGATAAATTTAACTTGTCAATAGGCATAAGAAATTTTTTAATATCTTTAGCAATATCATTAATATTTTTATTAGCAAAAGAATCTATAAGAAAACTAGTTGCTAAAAAAATTGGTTTGGATATAGAATTTAATATTTGGTCAATAAAAAGTAATAAAAGAAATAAAAAATATAATATCCCAATAGGTCCTTTAATCGCATTATTCTCAGTTTTTATTACAAATGGTCAGCTATTATTTGCAGCAATTAGCAACTTTAATTTTAAAAGTTATTCTAAAAGTGACTTAAAAAGGAGATATGAATTTATAAGAGGTATTGAAGAGGCAGTTATAGCATCTATAGGAGCAATAGTAACAACTTTACTTGTATTATTTTTTTCAGTGTTTAAAATTGAAAAAGCTGTTTTCATAGGAACTGTAATAGCAGTCTATTCATTAATTCCTTTACCATTTCAAGATGGTATTAAAATGTATTTTGGTTCTAAATGGTACTCTTTAATTATAGCATTGTTTGTAATCTTTAGCTTAGTATTTATGAGAAATTTACATCCAATTACAGCTTTAATAATATCAATAATTTTGGCTTTAACAATAACAGCCCTTGTCTTTTATCAATTAAAAAAATAAACTTATCAATCCTTTTTGTATAAGCCAAACAACAAAGAACCATCCAATAAAAGAAAAACTTCCGATTGAAGCAACAGCTATAAATATTCCAGCAACTATATCAATTATACTAACAAAACCTCCAAAAAACAACAAACCTTTTAATATAAGATAAGCAACAAAAAAAGTAACTAAAAATTCATGGCCCCAACTCAGATATACCAAGCTTAATCCAGCCATAATGTCCAATAAACCAAAAAGTTTCACTAACATATAATAATACCTAAAAATAAGTTATTTAAAACTTTGTAAAATGTATGAAATTATAGATTTAAATCCACGAGACTATCAAAAAAGTATTTTCTCCACATGTAAAGAAAAATCTTCACTAGTTATTCTACCAACAGGTATTGGAAAAACAGCAATCTCAGTAATGCTATCTATTTATAGACTTAATACTTTTAAAGATTCTAAAGTAGTTATTTGTTCTCCAACAAAACCTTTATGTTCCCAACATCTCAAAACATTTACAGAACACACAAATATTCCAAAAGAGAAAATTATATTATATACAGGAGCAATAAAACCTAAAGAGAGAATAGAACTATGGAAACATTCTACAATAATAATTGCAACCCCCCAAACCATACTAAGCGACCTAAAAAATTCAAGAATAAATATGAATGATATATCATTGCTAACTATTGATGAAGCCCATAGATCAAGAATGAAATATGCAAATACAATAGTGGCTTCATATTATAATAATCAATCAAAGTTTCCTTTAGTTTTAGGACTAACAGCATCTCCAGGCAGTTCAAAAGAAAAAATAGAAGAAATTTGTACTAATTTAAATATTCACTCCATAGAAATAAGAACTGAGGAAGATGAAGACGTCAAGCCATATATAAAAGAAAAGAAAATAAATTTTGTAAAAATTCAGCTTCCAGAAGAATATAAAGAATTAAAGTCACTAATAGAAGAAGTTTATCTTTCAAGTCTAGAAAATCTAAAGGCTTTTGGATTAACTAAACCAAAAAAAATTGTGAATAAAAAAGATTTGTTATTATTAAGAAAATATATTGAAAGCCAATTAAAAGAAGGAAATAAGGCAGCATATCATGGTTTATCATTAGTAGCTCAAGCAATGAAACTAGATCATGCAGTAGACTTATTAGAAACACAAGGTTTAGAACCATTAAGTGAATATTGGTTAAAATTAAAAAATGATCAAACAAAAGCAGCAAAATCAATTATTTTAAATACGTTAATCCAAAAAGCTATAATACAAACCAAAGAATTAATTGATAAAAACAATTTTCATCCAAAATTAACTAAATTAAAATCATTGATAGAGGATACATTAGAGTTAGATAAAAATTCAAGAATTATTATATTTGCAAATTATAGAGACACAGTTAAAAGCATAGTAAATTTTCTAAATAAATCAAATAATATTAAATCAATAGAATTAATGGGTCAAAAAGAAGGAATTACTCAGAAAACACAAATAGATAATATAAAAAAATTTGATTTAGGTATATATAATGTACTAGTAGGTACAAGTATAGGTGAAGAAGGACTTCATATTGGAGAAGCTTCAATAGCAATTTTTTATGATTCAGTAAGCTCAGAAATTAGAACCATCCAGAGAAGTGGTAGGGTAGGTAGGGTAAAATCAGGAGAGGTAATATTCTTAATGACAGAAGGTAGTAGAGATGAAGCATTTTATTGGGTAGCGAAAAGAAAAGAGAAAAGTATGAAAAAAACAGTCCAACAAATTAAGAATAAAGAGCTAAGCCAATCATCATTAGAAGACATAAATGATAAATCAAATATTAATAGACCATAGAGAAAGGAACATAGAAATTATTAAGGAACTTGAAAAAAGTCAAATTCCGATAAAGATTACTAACTTAAACAGTGCAGATTTTATTATTTCAAATATTGGAATTGAAAGAAAAACAAAATCAGATTTCTTAAATTCAATAATAGACAAACGTATAATTACTCAAATAAAAGGATTAAAAGAGTCATTTGTAAAATCATTGTTGATAATAGAAGGCAAAGAAAACATTTATTCAATTAGAGATTTTCATCCTAATTCGATAAGAGGTATGATATCTTCAATAGTACTAGATAGTAACATTCCAATAATATACACAGAAAGTCCTAGAGATACTGCAGGATTTCTAAAAACAATTTATAATAGATTTAACTCAACAAAAACAGAAATAAGTTTAGTAAACAAAAAGCAATTTATAACATCAGAAAAGCAACAAGAATTTATAATTCAATCCCTTCCAGGAATAGGCCCCAGTTTATCAAAATCCCTTCTAAGAAATTTTAAATCAATTAAAAATATAGTAAATGCAGATGAAAAAGATCTAATGAACATAAATAAAATAGGAAAAATCAAGGCAAAAAATATCAAAAATATATTAAACACTATATATAAAGAAGACTTATAAAACAAAATTCGCAATTTCCTCATAAGTTGGTCCATCTTTACTTAAAGTACTTTTCATTAATTTAAACCCATAAATTTCAAATTTTGTTTTTTCTATTTTTAAATTATTTATAACATTAAAAAATTCATTTTTATTCTTAATAGATTTAATTCTCCCTAATGTTAGATGTGTCTCAAATTTTTGGTCTTTACTAAACAAGTCTAATAAACTAGAATCAATCTTTCTTTGTAGTTCTAATATTTTATCTTTAGGTTCAATTCCAACCCAAATAACTCTAACAAAGTCATTTTTAGGGAAAAATCCTAGATTAGACAGATTAACATTAATTTTATCTAGTTTTATTTCACTTAATCTCTTAATAATTTCATTAATTTCATTATCATTAACTTCCCCAATGAACTTTAAAGTTAAATGTAAATTCTTTTTATGTACCCAATTAACTTTTATATTATTGCTCTTAATTTTTTTGCAGAAATCAAATAAATAATCTTTAACATTACCGGGCAATTCAATAGAGATAAATATCCTCATATTAACTCCTTTAATATTTTTGCACCTAGTATCACAGTTAAATCATTAACATCTTTAGTAGGATTTATCTCAACTATATCAATAAACTTTAAGTTCTTTAATAATTTTAATCTTTGAACAAAATAAATTAATTCTCTACTACTTAAACCTCCTACTTCAGGATATCCTGTTCCAGGAGCATATGCTGGATCAACTACATCTATATCAATACTCAAATATAATCCATCAAAATCTCTAGAAAGTTCCATAATTTCATCACATACATTTTGTAGATCATTAAAAATATCCTTCATAGAAAAAAACCTAATTTTATTTTGTCTTAAAAACTCTATTTCATTTTTGCTAAAAGATCTAATTCCAACTATGATAATATTATCACTTTTTAAGTAACAATCATCAATTAATTTTCTAACAAAATCTTCATGTGTAGCAATGTCTGTACAAACTTCGCAATCAGGATGGGCATCAAAAACTAGTAAACCTGGATTTTTATATTTTGTAGAAAATGCTTTAAAAATGTTATAAGATATAGAATGATCTCCACCAATAAATATACCTTTATTAAAATTTAGAACACTTTTATATATATTACTATTAGTTTCTTCAATATTACCCCTAACCACATCTATATCAAATATATCAATTTTATTTTCTAAAAAATTCTCATTTAGAAACATTTCATTAAATTTCTCTATAATCAAATCAGGAGCCAATTCACAACCATTTCCTTTTCCTAAACCTCCTTGTGAAGTTTTAACTTTAATTACTTCCATATAATTTAAATTATAAAAATGATTATAAACCTTTACATAATAAGTTTTATATATCTATTAAACTCAAAATAAAATATGGACTTAAATAAAAGATTATCTTTAATAAAAAGAAACACTTGTGAGATAGTCACAGAAGAAGAATTAATCCAACTTATAAAAACCAAAAAAAATCCATCTGTATATTTAGGAACAGCAATTACAGGCAAGCCGCATGTTGCATATTTTATATGGGTCCTAAAATTAGCTGATTTCCTCAAAGCAGGATTTAAAGTAAAACTACTCTTGGCAGATCTTCATGGTGCTTTAGACAATACCCCATGGGATTTATTAGAAAAAAGATTCAAATATTATAATATTGTAATTCCAGCCATGTTTAAGTCAATTAACGTAGATACAAAGAACTTTGAAATAATAAAAGGATCAACATTTCAAAAAAATGCAGAATATTTCTATGATGTTTTAAGAATGTCTACAGAAGCAACTGTACATGATACAAGAAAAGCAGGTTCTGAAGTAGTAAAGCAATCTGAAAATCCAAAATTAGCAGGATTAATTTATCCAATAATGCAAGCCTTAGATGAAGAATATCTTAATGTAGATATCCAATATGGTGGCCTAGACCAAAGAAAAATCTTTATGTTTGCCAGAGAGTATCTCCCAAAAATTGGTTATAAAAGAAGGATTGAAATAATGACGCCAATAATTCCTGGATTAATAGGAGAAAAAATGAGCGCATCAAAAGAAGAATCAAAAATAGATCTTCTTGATTCAGAAGAAATTGTTAACCAAAAAATAAACAAAGCTTACTGCCCGATTGGTGTAATAGAAGGAAATGGGATAACTAATTTTATTAAACACGTAATTATGATAATTAAAGAAGATAATAATGAAGAATTTATAATAGAAAGACCCCAAAAATTTGGTGGCAATTTAACATATAAAAAATACGAAGATCTAGAAAAAGACTATAAAACTAAGAAAATTCATCCAGTTGACTTAAAAAATGCTTTATCAAAAGAACTAAATTTATTGCTTAAATCAATTAGAGACTCTATTAAAGGTAAAGAAAACCTAGTAAAAGAAGCCTATCCTACTTAAATCCACAATATTTATAAATTTTTACATTATCACTTTTATGACTAGGGGTGTTTAACACACTCTAAGCTAATTCTTAGAGTCTAAAAATGGACGATAAAAAACTAACTAAACTATCTATAATAGTATCAATATTAGGACTAATTTTAGTATATTACGCAAGTATAAAGATAGAAATAAAATCCTATGATATATCTCAAATTGACAAATCTATGTTAGATAAAGATGTCAAAATTACTGGAAAGATTACCAATATTGTAAAAACAAAAACAGTACTAATTTTAAATGTTAAAGACGAAAGTGCTTCAATAACTGCAGTTTCATTTGATCCAGGAGATATAAATTTAAAAGAAGGTCAAGAAATAGAAGTAACTGGTAAAGTTGCTTTATATAAAAACAAACTGGAGATAATATCGGATTCTATTAAGGGAATAAATGATTGACATTATTTTAGCTGTAATAATAGGGTCTATTTTAGGAATTTTTACAGGCATTATTCCAGGTATTCATGTAAATTTACTTGCAGTGATTATCATAGCATTAAGTCCATTATACGCAAATCTTCTGAGTCCAATAGTAATAGCAGTTTTTATTTTATCTATAGCAGTTTCTCACACATTTTGTAAAGCAATTCCTGCAACATTCATAGGAGTAGCAGAAGAAGATACAATATTTAATTTATTACCTAGTCACCAAATGTTAATGCAAGGTAAAGGTTATGAAGCAGTAAAACTAACTATTATTGGATCAATCTTAGGTGCCTTAATTATTGTATTAGTATCACCTTTATTAATAATTTATACAGAAACATTCTACAATTTAATAAAAACAGCAATACCCTATTTGCTTATCATATCCAGTTTATTCTTAATATACAAAGAAAAAAACAAGGCGTGGGCCTTAGCAATATTTATAATAAGCGGAATTTTTGGTATTTTAACTTTTAATGTTCCAAATATTAAAGAAGTTTTGCTCCCATTATTATCAGGCCTATTTGGTTTAAGCGCTTTATTATTAAGTTTAAAGGATCAAATAAAAATACCTAAACAAATAATAAACAAAGACAAAATTAAAGATTTATTATTAACAAAATCAATAGGCCTGGGAATTCTAGCATCAATATTAGTAGGCTTTCTTCCTGGTTTAGGATCAGCACAAAGTGCAGCATTAGCAACATCCATATCTAAAAAAAATTCTACTAAATCTACTTTAGTTATACTAGGCTCTATAGACACGATAATAATGATTTTAAGTATAATTGCATTTTATACAATAGAAAGAGCAAGAAGTGGGGCAGTAGTTGCAATTTCTAGAATCGTTCCGACATTTTCCATTAGTCAAATAATCCTATTTATGGGCATTATATTAATTAGTTCAGGCATATGCTCAATAATTACACTTTATCTCACAAGATTTATTGCAAATAAAATTTATAAAATAAATTATAAAAAAATAGTAATTATAGTTTCATTATTTATAATTGCATTGGTAGCTGTAATATCTGGTCCTTTAGGCTTATTTATTCTTACAATATCTACAATTATAGGAACACTCCCAATTTTTCTTAAAGTAAGTAGAAGTCAATTAATGGGTTGTTTAATTATTCCAGTAATAATTTATTTAATTTAATTGTGTATTAAACCACTTAACTAATCCTTCTTGTCTCTCCTTATCTTTACCAAAAGTACTTTCTATCCTCATTTTTGTTATTTCCAAAGTTTGTTTTAAATAATTAGATAGATTATATTTAGAAGCTAATTCTAAACTAGGTTCTAAATATTTAACAATAGTACCTTCTGATACTGTAAATAAAATTCTATTTCCACATTTTAAACAAACACCTATTAAAGGAGGCCTCCTATATTTTTCATTACATTTAACACACCTAAACTGCTGCATAGAAAATTGTCTTAAATTACCTTTAATATCTCTAATGAAATGCCTTTCAATTAATAATTTAGCAACCTCGTCTTCATTTACAGCCCTTATTCTTTCTGCCAAATCCATTTGGCCCCTTACTTTGTCCATCATAGTCTCTAAATATTTATATGCACTAATTCTAACACTATCATTTATATCCCCCACATTATGAGTAAATCCCATATTATAATACTCTGATTCCGTATTTAATTTATCTGCCATTCTCTCAATTTTAACTTGCCAGGGCTGTTTATATTCAGAAGCAGCTTCGTAAAGCTCTAAAGGATATGTCCAAGCAGTATCTACATCTAATATTTGTTCATCTACTTCACTAGGTATTAATTTAGAAGTTAATACTAAAGGTGCATCTTGAGTAGAGCCTCTGTGTGCAGGTAAATAATGTCTTGAAAAATTTATTAGGGTATCTAATAATAACATACAACAAGTTTCATCGCCGTCACATTGTTTAGCTATTATTCCATTTGCAATTACGTTATGATGGCCGGGTACATTAAGACAATAAGTAGTTTCCTCACTTAATTCAGTTAATCCTACTATTTTTAAATAAGCATATTCGTTATCATGTTCTATTTTCATACCTTTTGGTTTAATGTTTCTTAAGACTTCTCTTAATATCCCCCTCTTCTCACGAGAAATAAAATTGATATAGTTATAAAATCTGTAACAGAAATTAGAAGGGATTATAATTTTAGTAGACTTAAATTTTGGTACTTTTTTACGCTTTCTTAAATAAAATTGTCTAAGTGTTTTTCCTGGTAACCTATCTGATTCGTACTTCCTTAAATAAATACCAAACCGTGAAAATGCGAATTCTAAGTCATTAATTAATCCTATACTAACTGTATCACAGCTTACTCTTAAATCAGTTAAACTTACCGATCCATCTCCTTCAAAATACGCACTTAATAAATAAGCCAATTTTTCTTTTGGTAAATTTAAGAAAATATTTGGAATTCTTTTACCATGTGCCCTATCCCCAACTTTCAATATATTTGTAAATAACTCGTAAAACAATCTACTAGAATAAGTTAACCTTTTCTGGCCACCAACCCCCACAGGATTTAAACCAAATTTATTAAATATTAGGTTTTTTACGTAATTTCTTAATCTATCTTCATGAATAGCAAAGTCTACTTGATAAAAACTTTTATTTCCTTTATTGCATCTAGAAAATCCTTCTGCAATATAGAATCCTATAATTATGAGTAAATCCTTATCAACCTTAATTTTAGCAGGGAATTCCACAAAACTTCTTTTTATTGATAATTTTCTAACTTTCGGAAGATCTTCCCAATCATTCCCAAAGTATTTTAAAAGTCTATCAATCAATTTAATAGGAAAGCTATCTCTATGAATGTAGTTTTTTAAATTTTCTTGTTTAATTTCAAATAATTTGTAGAACTTTTTAGAGCCTGTTTCTTTAATACGCTTTTGTACATAATCCCTTACATGTTTAACCATAGTTATATCTGATTCTTTAAAGTAGCCTTCACAATCAATAAAATCAATTTTATTAATATTTATATCAAAATTATAAGGTACAATTAATTGATTCCCTACTTTAAGGCTGCATGCCTTTTTTTCCTGAATATTTTTGCCATACACATAAAACTTATGATTGGGAGTGACTTTTAACTTCCTACCATTTTCAAGTTTTATCTCTAAGAGTTCGGTTGGTGTATGTTTAGTAAACCATTTTATAGGCATAGTATCTATTTTCTTGGTGTCTATATTATAAGCCAAAGTTTGGTAGATATTAACATCCTTAGCAAACGTACCAAAACTATCAACAATTTTATTTGGTTTCAAATTTTCAACAAATTCTCCTATTTTGACATTACTCCACGAGTTTCCATCATAAATCGGTATGTTTGTGTCATAGCTAAAACAATCTCTTCTTTGTGCTGCATGCCACATAAAATTTGCAAAAACAGCTTGTGCTTTTATAAATCCAATAATTCTTCCTAAAATACCTGCGCTAGTATGTGGAGCTAAACCCATAACTACATGACCAATCAAATCATCTTTAGATTTTAAATTATAAAACCTGGGCAAATCATAAACCCTTTCTAACATATCATCAATATAGTTTGCAACTCTTAAAAAAACTGTATCTGCACCCTCATCACCTGATTCAGGACAAGAAGGTAACACAATATCTTGGGGCATAAGTTCTAATAATTGGTCATCATTAACTAAATCATTTTCAAAAATATCATTAGTATAACCTAACTCTTTTAATTTTTTAATGCTAGTCCCTATTTCTTTAGGTTTAAAGTGAGTCATGGGCATTTCAGTCATATCATATCTTATAGTACCATCTTTGTTAACATAAAGATCATATGTTGCCCTTAAGATGCCCTTAATTAAATTTTCGGGGATGTGTTCTTTATTAGAGGTCCCCCTAACACCTTTTATCAAAGCAGGAGTATTTTTCATGTTAAGTTTCCTAATTGCACATTTAAAATAATAATCAATATCAATTTTCATAGATTTAAATGCAAAACATTCGCCATGATTAACCCCAGACCTATCAGTTATGTTACAGATATTACTCTCAATAACCTTATCACATTTCTTACAATAAAATTTTTTTTCTGTAGGTTTATCGCACTTCTCACATAAAGGATAAATTGTTTCTTTATTACAATTATTGCAAAAATAAATAGAAAATTCCCCAGTAACTTGTTTCCTATTAATAGACTCTTGTAAGCTTCTTAGTCTATCCCCCTCAGTACCCACAGGAAACAACATATGGGGGCTTCCAGTCAATTTTCTTAACTTAGCTTTTTCAGGTCTACCCATTCTAGCACCAACAAAAGTGCCAGATTTATCTTTAATCATAGCATTACTTAATTTATTAACAGTAGTCAAGCTTTTATCTTCATAATTAGAAAAAATTGATTCATTATAACTTAATTCTTTATCAAAAAAACCAAGATTGACCATTAATGCTTCTGCCCATTCTCCATCAATAGAAACATTTTCGTTAAATAAACATTTATGTGGAACCCCTATTAACTCTAATGCCCTTTTTGATGTATAATCATCTTCTGTTACTAAAGGCAATATAATCTTACTGTCTTCTCTTTTAACAGAAGATCTTTCAATCCATTTAAGCAGATTAAGTAAATCTTTATTTTTAATTTCATTCCAATAGAATATATATCTTGGATGTAGTGGGATCTTAAAAATATTAGATAACTTTAATACATCCATTAACTCAATTTTTGTATTTATTGGTTTAGATACCAATTTATTAATCAAATCTTTATGCAACCCAGATTTAATAGAAATATTTTCAATTCCATCTGCAGCCTTTAATAGTTCTTTAATCCACCATTCTTCACAGTAGCCAACAGGAACTAATATATGTGCCCTATTTAGAAATTCCCCATAGTTTATTAGAATATCACCTAGATATAATATTTCTTTACATTTACCCCTTAATTCTTTTGATTGTTCAACAGTTTCAACATAAACCACATCACCATTATCCAACTTAATTATTGGCCCGTTAATATCTGTTACAGGAGTAATAGCAGTACTTTTCCCAGGTCTTTCATACTTTAATTGTGTACCTACTGCAATATAATCATTTAATAAATACATAGTACATGGATGGATACTAAGGGCAGCAAATCCTGAAAATCTTGATTTTCCATATCTAACTCTAAAACCCCCACTTGCGGAAGGCTGGCTCACTACAGGTCTACCAGCAACAATATCCTTAATAAACGTGTAATCCTTCCGAATTTTTACACCATCATCAGTAGCTTGCTTGCTCTTTGATTTTATTTTTTTTTGTAATTCAATAAAATCCCCTAAGAAATTCCAATCTTGCATACCAAAATCATTTCCCCATTTAGACAATTTATCATAAATTTTAGGGGCTTTTTGGCATAAACATTCTGCAATAACCAAACAAAATCCATTTCTTATTCTATTAGTACCTACTCTATCAAGGTCCTTATAATTACTAACCTCGTATTTCTCACTGGGGTCTCCAGAAATTTGAACAGGTAAATTTTTACACATAAAGGTTATTTCTTCTTCACTCGGGAAATATTGTAGATTTGTAACTTTTTCATGATAATCCAAACATTCAATGTAAGATCTTCTAATTTCATCTTCTGTAGGATCATATTTGTCATAACCAAAACTTTTTCTAACATAATCTGCAATTAAAACAGAAACACTTGCACCAGTTCCACCTGCACTTCTGATAGGCCCAGAATAAAACAAACAAAAATATTCTTTTTGGTTATCTTTCCTTTTAAAAAATTTAAGTTCAACAAACCCTTCTAAGGGACTGGATACAACCCCACTCGTAGCATATGCAAACCCAGTTCTTATGCCTATTTCCATTGCTTCTTTTTCATCTTTAAATTTACAAAATTTTTGTTGTGCAACTTCTAAAGCAATTTGAAGTGCAACTCTCCAGTCTAACTTATTATACTCTTTTTCTAACTCTTGAATTCTATAAGAAACACCAGTCCCCCTAATTTGTGGAGCAACCACACTGATTAATCCCTCAACTCTTTGTGCCATATTCTCTGCAATAGGTATTTCAACATCATTAACTGGATCGATACCTTTTTTTCTAGCAGTTCTAGCAACATTATATACTCGGTTCATCTCATTTTTCAAATTATCAAAATAACCATCATACCTACCCATGCTTGTCAAACCTCATTATCTTTATTTCCCTAGTTTTTAAATTAATTATAGGTACTTTACAAGGATCGGGATTGTTTCCTGTTTTTTCTTGAAAATCTGTTTTAGATTCCCAACAAGAACAGTTCACTAATGTTACATTATTATATCTGCTAACATCAGATCTATGCATATCCCCACTAACAATGATATCAGGGATTTTATCAATAACTAAAAAATCATTATTAATATCGGGGATTAATAAAGAAGAGCCATGGGAGGGGGCTAAATGTCTCTTCTGTAATAAAAATTTAAGTATAATCCCAGGATTATCTCTTGCTTTTTCTTGCCTTAATCTATCTACATTGTCCACATAATAATGAAAACTAGCACCATGATACATCAGTATATTAAAACCTTCAAAATTTTCTGATGAATGTATATTAATTAAACAAGGATTTGTTACTAACAATAAATTTTCAATTTCATAAAGATTAGGAGCATAATCCTTAACAGGAGGTGGCTGTGGCTCTGCAACCCGTGTAGCATCATGATTTCCAGGGCACATTACTACTTTAATATCACTTCTTATTAGTCTTAAGTAATTGGCTAACTCCTTATATTGTTCTTTAATATCACTTATTTCTAATTCTTCCTCTTGACGTGGGTATACCCCAACTCCTGCAACAGTGTCTCCAATAATTAACAAATACTTAACTTTTTTAGCAATATCTTTTTGTGTATTGTTCCCATAATGTCCATTCAACCACTCTATAAAGGTATTAAACTCGTCTTTCAAAAATTTTTGACTCCCCACATGTATGTCCGAGATAAATGCAACATAAACATCATCATCGCATTTCTTTAAATTATTATTAATAGGAATTTCTGGAAAATAAATATTATCAACAAACAAAAAATTGTTACTAAAATCTCCAACTACCCCAATAACTTCATCAAAAACTACATCACCCACAATATTTGTTAAGTTTTGTTTATTTTTACTTAAAATACATGTAACATGACCACTCGGGTCTTCTAAAGTAACCAAAGTATTATTATTCTTAGTTATGGACTTATCAAACACAAGTCCTATAACAGAAACTTTTCCCTTAACATAGCTAAGCTTATTTATAGAAACGGTATTGTTTAAACTAGGTCTTTGAATTAATATATTTTTGATCATATTATATCTAGAATTATAATATTTGACAAAATCTTGAACTGTTTTTTTACCACCACTTAAATTAAAAGATTTGAGGACAACAACATTATTTGTTTTTGTTTCCTCATCCCCATGAGTATCTAAATCTTCAAAATCACTATACATATCCTTATTATATTCATTTTTTGTTTTGAAAACAGATCCATCTAATACTTCTAAAAAAGTATTATAAATATTGTTTTTGTTTCCCCTCTCATTATCCACCTTAGATTTTTCGTATTCTAACCAATTTAAGTCAACCTCAGAATCAGATTGTCTAATAATTTCAACTAATTTATCATCAACAACCAAAGGTATAGAACTTCCTTGTAATTTTAATTTAAATAAATTTAATATTTTATTAAAATCCTCTTTTGTTATTTTATTAATAATAGAGGGGCTTATAAGTATATTATTATGAAATGCCTCATCAATAATTTGTTCTTTTATTTCATCATCCATCATACCCCTAGGCCACTCCTTAAAATCTGATTAATAACAGGTATACTAGAAGGAGGTATTGCTAAACTTATCTCCCGTGTCCTACCATATCTACCTTTACTTACAACTTTTGCATTAATTATTCCTAACATATCAAGTTCTGCGATTATATCACTTACTCTTCTTTGTGTTAATGGTTTTAAACCACATTTTTCGCAAATATCTTTATAATAATTATAAATATCTCCAGTAAAAATAGAATTATTACTTTGGAGTGCATAAGTAAATATACTTAATAAAGTTGCTTGAAATTGTTTAGGTTGTGTTTTAATGGTGTCTAGTATCCTATCTCTATCAATTTTTTCTTCGGCTTCGTCAATATGCTTAATTTTTATAGAAGTTTCATTGGCCCTTTCTGCTAATTCCCCAGCAACCCTTAATAATTCTAATGCCCTCCTCGCATCACCATGTTCTCTAGCAGCGTAAGCAGCACATTTTTCTATCACACCTTCTACTATTACACCATCTCTAAATGCTTCTTTCGATCTTTGTTTAAGTATTTCTTGTAACTGTATTGCATTATAGGGAGAAAATACAATCTCTTCTTCAGATAAAGAAGACCTAACCCGAGGATCCAAATTATCAGTAAATTTTAAATCATTAGAAATTCCAACTAATGAAATTTCAGAACTTTTTAATTCAGTACTTAACCTAGTCAAATTGTATAATATTTCATCTCCAGCTTTTTTAACTAATTGATCAATTTCATCCAAAATAATAACAACTAGTTTCTTTGAATTTTTTAAATAATTTACAAATAATCTATAAACTTCCTCCGTAGGCAATCCTGTAGCAGGAACTTCTAAACCAAATTCTCTAGAGATTTGTGCGATTAGTCTATATTCTGTATCAGCTACCCTTTTTAATTTACAATTAATATAATACATACCAAAAGAAATATTTTTCTTATTTGCAACATCAATCATCTGTTCCATAACATATTTTACAGAGAGGGTTTTTCCAGTACCTGTTTTTCCATATAAAAACAAATTACTTGGTTTTTCCAACTTTAATGCAGGTGCTAAAATACTTGCAATTTGTTTTATTTGTTCTTCTCTATGGGGGATAGTACTAGGAGTATAACTAGATTGTAAAACTTTTTTGTTAATAAACAAAGGTTCTTTTGTTAGATAATTTTCAAAAAAATTATTTAACCCCTTATTTATCATAAAATTTTATTTATAAATTTGTTTTTAAGTATTATTATGCTATAGAATACACAGACACTTACATTTCCACTGGAAAATCAAATTTTAAAAAATTCACCTTCATTTCCTATAGAACTCATCTTAAGTAACAACAATGAAATATTATTATAAAGAAGTATAAAATATTATATATAGTATAGAATAGAAAAATTTAAAAGGTAAAATATAATAAAAATAATAATTAAGACGGCAAATATTTATATGTTATTTAAAGTTTTATAAAATTTAAAATTATAATTTAAAATTATTTATTTAAATACATTAAAAAAATATAAAAATAAGTAAAAATAGTAATTTTCCTTTTCCATAAGAAAAAATATCAAAAATTTATTTCCATAAGAAACAAAGGTGGGTGGGTTGATTATAATAAATAAGAATTTACTACTTAATAATAAATAAGATATAATATTTTAAAAATTAAGTAGTAATAAAATAACTATAAAAATAAAGAAAAATTTATAAATAAGATATGACTCTTAGTTATTAAGGTAATTAAAAATGGCTGATGAAGATAAAAAATATTCAAAACAAATTTTAGGTAAAACTGTTGTAAGTAAAACAGGAAAAAAATTCGGAGAAGTAGGTAATATAAGCTTCGAAACAAGATCTGGAGAATTAATTCAAATTGTATTAAAAAATCCAACTGGCTTTATAGAAGGTTTGGATCTGGAAAAAGACTCTCAAGGAAATTTAATGATACCTTTTAGTGCAGTTATGGCTATTGGTGATTTTGTTGTGGTGGCAGAGGAAGACATAATCTAAACTTTTTTATATACTTCTATCTTATCTAAGATATGGAAAATTTAACACTATTTAAATCAACTAAGGAAATAAAAGTCCCTCCTAAATTAATAGACCAAGTCATAGGTCAAAAACATGCTATAGAAATAGTAAAAAAAGTAGCTAAACAAAGAAGGCATGTTTTATTAATTGGGGAGCCTGGTACTGGAAAATCGATGATAGGCCAAGCATTAACAGAACTTCTTCCAAAAGAAGATTTAGTTGATATAATATCTTTACCCAATCAAATTGATGAAAATGTGCCTTTAATTAGAACCTTACCAAGAGGTAAGGCTAATGAATTGATTAATAAAGCAAAATTATCAACATTAAATTATTTTAAGGGCCAAAACATATTATTTTACATTCTAGTTATATTTGCTATTATATCTCCATGGTGGATTAGAAAAGAATATGGGGATGTGATGGCGGCAGCTTCGTTAATAAGCTCAATGATTTTCATAGCAGCCCTATCTTTATTTATTAATTTAAGTAGGCGATCTAAACTCAACGAAAAAACATCAATCCCAAAATTATTAATTGATAATTCACTAACAAAAAAATCTCCTTTTATTGATGCAACAGGAGCTCACGCAGGAGCCTTACTGGGGGATTGCCTTCACGATCCGTTACAATCTGGGGGTCTTGGAACACCTTCTTTTGAAAGATTAGTTCCTGGAATGATTCATAGGGCAAATGGGGGTGTCTTATTTATAGACGAAATTGCAACATTAAAATCTCATTCACAACAAGAATTACTTACTGCAATGCAAGAAAAGAAATATCCTATAACTGGTCAAAGTGAAAGATCTTCAGGAGCAATGGTAAGATCAGAACCAGTACCTTGTGATTTTATCTTACTAGCTGCAGGAAATCTTGAAACAGTTAAAAATATGCATCCTGCACTAAGATCAAGAATAAGAGGTTACGGTTACGAAGTTTATATGAATAATACGATGGAAGATACAGTAGAAAATAGAAATCAATTAGTTGTTTTTATTGCACAGGAAATCAAAAAAGACGGAAAAATTCCACACTTTTCTTATGAAGCGGTACAAGAAATAATTCAAGAAGCAAAAAAAATGTCAGGTAGATCAAATAAATTAACATTAAGATTAAGAGAATTAGGTGGTTTAATTAGGGCGGCAGGAGATGTTGCTTCAGAAGAAAATTCTAATCTTGTTTATAATAAACATATTATAAAAGCAAAAAAATTGGCAAAACCACTAGAACAACAACTGGCAGATAAATACATAGAAGAAAAAAAAGACTATGAAGTTATAATTACACAAGGCTATAAAGTTGGAAGAGTAAATGGTCTAGCTGTAATAGGTATAGGTTCCTCACTTTCTGGAATTGTTCTTCCAATAGAGTCAGAAGTTACTCCTGGTGGTAAAAAAGCAGAATTTGTAGCTACTGGAAAACTAGGAATTATAGCCAAAGAAGCAATAAAAAATGTTTCTGCTATAATATTAAAATTATTTGGAGAAGATATTAAAGAAAAATATGATATTTATATTCAATTCTTACAAACAACAGAGGGTGTTGAAGGAGACTCTGCTTCAATTGCTGTAGCTACAGCAATAATATCTGCTTTAAAACAAATTCCAATAAGGCAAGACACAGCTATGACAGGATCATTAACAGTAAGGGGGGAAGTTTTAGCAGTAGGTGGGATAACCCAAAAAGTGGAGGCAGCAATAAATGCAGGCATAAAAAGAGTAATAATCCCCAAATCAAACGAGAAAGATATAATAATCCAAAAAGACCAATTAAGTAAGATTAAGATTATTCCTGCTTCAGATATTATAGAAGTTTTAAAAGAAGCATTAGACTGGTCAAAAAATAAACCTCTCTACAATTTAATACTTAAAAAAAGAAAGTTTAAATAATATTAACTTTACTTTATTTCTAATGGATATTTTTGTAGACAAAATTAGTGAATTTATTTCTCAAACAATAAATTTAGATAAAAATGAAGTATCTAAACTAATAGAAGTCCCACCAGAGAGCAAATTTGGAGATTATTCTTTTCCTTGTTTTACATTATCTTCTAAATTAAAAAAGAATCCTTTAGATATTTCACAAGAAATAAAAAATAAAATAAATCCTATTTTATTTGAAAAAATAGATTTGAAAGGACCTTATGTAAATTTTTTCCTAGACAAAGATTTTGTTGCTAAGACAGTTATAAATAACATTAAAAACCAGAAATTTGGTCATTCTAATATTGGCAAAGGGAAAACTATAGTTGTAGATATGTCATCTCCAAACATTGCTAAACCTTTTGGGATAGGCCATCTAAGATCAACTATTATTGGTAATTCACTAAGACATTGTTTTACTTCTCAAGGGTATAAAGTAATAAGAATTAACCATTTGGGGGATTGGGGGACCCAATTTGGTAAACTAATAATTGCATTCAAAAAATGGGGTAACACAAATGCATTAAAAAAAGACCCTATTAAATATATGTACAAACTCTATATTAAGTATCACCAATATGCAGAGAAACATACAGAAATAGACTCAGAGGCAAGATTATGGTTTAAAAAATTAGAAGATGGTGATAAACAAGCCATTTCTATCTGGAAGAATTTTAAAGAATTAAGTTTAAATGATTTTCAAAAAATATATGACTTACTTGGTGTAGAATTTGAATCTTATTCGGGAGAGGCATTTTATAATAATAAAATGGGCATCATAATTAAGGGGCTAAAAGTAAAAAATTTATTGATTAAAAGTGAAGGTGCTACCATTGTGGATTTAAGCAATTTTAATTTACCACCTGCACTAATTCAAAAAAGTGATGAAGCCACTTTATATATTACAAGAGACCTGGCAGCAGCAATTTACAGATATGATAAATACAAATTTGACAAAATGATTTATGAAGTTGGGGCTGAGCAGAAATTACATTTCCAACAACTCTTTAAAGTTCTAGAATTAATGGGTTGTCAATGGTTTAAAGATTGTTTTCATATTTATCATGGCCTTTATCTAGATCAGGATAAGAAGAAATTAGCAACTAGGAAAGGAAAAACTATATTTATGGAGGACATATTGGAAGAATCAATTAATAAAGCAAAAAAAATTATTAATAAAAAAAATCCGAATCTAAAGAATAAAGATTTAGTAGCAAAAGATATTGGTGTAGGTGCAATAATATTTGGTGATTTATCCAATGACAGAACAAATGACATAATTCTTAATATAAATAAATTTTTGAGTTTTGATGGTGAAACAGGGCCGTATATTCAATATACTCATGCACGGGCATGTAGTATTCTTAGAAAATACAAATCCAATTTTGATTTTAATATTAAGACATCATTATTAAAAGAAGACTTAGAAAAATCATTGTTATTATTGATTTCTAAATATTCTCAAGTAATAGAGAAGACAATAAATTCATTTAAACCTAATATCCTTGCAAGATACCTTCTTGATTTAAGTCAATTATTTAATGAGTATTATCATAAATTCAAAATTATCCAAGACGATAAAGAATTGGAAAAAAGCAGGATTGCAATTGTTTATTCTATAATAATAGTACTTTCTGATGGTTTATCCTTGTTAGGTATTAATTCACCTAAAGAAATGTAAATCAAAACACAACATTTATAAATTAATCTATCATAAAATCTCTATGGGAATAATAGGTTTTAATTTTGATAATATAGTAGCAGAAAGAACAAAAAAACCAGAAGGTAATATAAATATAAAACAAAAAATAGGTATCACAGAAATAACTTTAGAAAAACTTCCACTTAATAAGGAAGAAGAAGTCTTAAAGTTTAATTTTGAATTTTTAGTTGATTATGAACCAGAATTTGCAAAAATACACATAAAAGGTCATGTTTTATCACTAGAAGAGCCAAAAATAAATAAAGAAATCCTTGATAAATGGAAAAAATCAAAAAAAGTAAGCCAAGATATGTTGGAAGATGTTTTCAATGTAATTGTTTCTAAATGTACAATAAAAGCCCTTTCAATATCCCAAGATATAAATATTCCACCTTTAATTCCATTACCAAGAGTTCAACCAACCCAAAAACCACAAGAATATATAGGTTAGACTAAATTTTTTATCTTTCCAAAATTATATATTTTATCCCCTACAACAAATACTTCAAAGTTTTCAATAGAAACTTGTAAAAATGGACTTAAAAATTTTTCATTTAGTACATCAGTACCTTCACTTAATGGATTAAAACTAGGCATAACAATTAATACTTTATCTTTCCACTTCCCCTTTATAAAACATTTATACTTTTCATTTTTAGAACCTTCTCTCAATAACACTGATGGATGTTCATGCCCAATAATAACAATTTTTTTAGTCGTTGCTTCTGCAGGTATAAAATCACCATGTAATATAATAATGTCATTAACAATAACAAAATAACTTGTTTTATACCCTTTAGAATCTAGCATTTGCTTCATAATATAATCATGATTCCCAATAACAATTTCAACATCACAATACTCCTTTAAAAATTCAATTAAAGAATAAACATCATTCCATTCTTGTTTATTAATCCTGGAAAATTCATGTTTTATGTCACCATTTATAATTATTTTTTTTACTTCAGATTCTTTAAGTATTTTTTTTATATTATCCTTGATAGTATTAAACTGAGATTTTGGTATTAATATTCCTTGATCAATTAAAGAATTTTCTAACCCTAAATGTAAATCTCCAATAATAAGAATTTTTTTATCCTTAAGATACAAAGATAAATGTATTATCTCAATACCTTTTGATATACATACCATAATTATTTTACTCTAATATCTATATTGTGAAATCTTCCAACTTCTTCACAAGTTTTACAAGAATTAATATTCCTACATCTTTCTTGAGAAAGCTCTTTATCTAGATTCATCTTTAACAAAAAATCCTTCATAGAAGAAACAACTATATTAACATTAATATCAGAAATTTGATTATCAGATCTTAAGTGATCATTAATTATTGCTTCAATTTTTCTTAAGTCTTCATGTACTAAAAATACCGAAACATTATGTTTGCCTGCCATGATAAACCCATTTACAAAAAAAGAACAAGATGATAATCTATTTAGTATCTCATTTGCATCACTAGCAGTAAAATCTACTCTAGCTAAAAAAAGATTACTTTTATTAAAATCAGTCCCTACATCAAAAGATAAAACTCCTTTTTTCTTTAACCTTTGGACTCTAAAATTTATTGATGGTTGACTAATATTTAACTTATTAGCAATTTCCGCTTGAGAAATTTCAGGATTTTGCATAAATAATGACATTATAATAACATCTTTTTCGTCAAGTCCTAGTTTATCATTTATCATAAAAGTATATAACTATTCCAATTTATAAATATTTCTATTATTAATAGCAAAATTTATAAAAATATATATAAATTATAAGCATAAAGTTTATATATTATTAGTAACTCTTAATATATAAGTAATGGAGGTAAAAATGGAACAAGTTTCTAGTTTAATTTCAAAGGACACAACTATAGGGGATATAGTAAAGAATTACCCTCAAACAATTCAAATATTGCAAGAAAACGGAATACAATGTGTTGGGTGCCATATTTCTCCTTATGAGACAATAGAACAAGGATTTAAAGGCCATGGTAAAACAGAAGAAGAGATTAATATAGTATTAAATAAGATAAATAGTATGATTAAAGACTTTAAGTATAGCAATCTAGAAGAAATTAATTTTACGGATAAAGCAGTTCAAAAATTTGGAGAGATAAAAGCAAAAGAAAGTAAAGAAGATTCATTCTTAAGACTTCAAGTTATGCCTGGTGGTTGTGCAGGTTTTAAATATGATTTTTCCTTTGATTCAAATAAAAATCAAGAAGATATAACAATAAATAAAGGAAACCTAAAAATTTTAATAGATAAAGATACAATTAATTTTATTAAAGGTGCAAAAGTAGACTACCTAGAGTCATTACAAGAAACTGGATTTAAAATATCCAATCCAAATGCACAATCAACATGTGGATGTGGCAGCTCATTTGGCTAATGACACTTGCAACCCATGAATTGGAATTCAGCAGATCAATGTTTGATCATTACAATACAGAAAAAAATATCTTTAAGTCTTTGCCAGGATTAACAGTAGAATTAGTAAAAAAAATATCTAAAGATAAAAACGAACCAGAATGGATGTTAAAAAAAAGACTTAAGGGGCTCGAATTATTTAATAGAACCTTAATTCCTAAATGGGGGCCTGATTTAAGTAAACTAGACTTAACTAAAATTTCATTTTATATTAGACCCGATGCCAAAAAATCTGAGAGCTGGGACTCAGTGCCAGAAGATATAAAAAAAACTTTTGACAGGTTAGGTATTCCAGAAGCAGAAAAAAAATACTTAAGTGGCGTTGGGGCTCAATATGACTCAGAAATAGTTTACCATAATTTGAAAAAAGAATGGGAAGAAAAAGGGGTTATATTTGAAGACTGCGACACTGCACTACAAAAATATCCAGAATTAGTAAAAAAATATTTTATGACAAAATGTATTCCTATAAACGATCATAAGTTTATTATGCTTCATACTGCAGTTTGGAGTGGTGGCACATTTATTTATATTCCCAAAAATGTTAAAGTTACAATACCTTTGCAAGCATACTTTAGAATGAATGCTAAACAAGGTGGCCAATTTGAACATACTTTAATTATTGCGGATGAAGGATCAGAAGTTCATTACATTGAAGGATGCTTTACAAAAGGAAACCTTGTTACTTCTAATCCCGATTACAAAGGGATTGAAGAGATTAAGGGGCATCAGAAAGTCCTTACCAGTGAAGGCGAATTTAAGACAACAAAAGACATTCAAGAAATGCCATATTCTGGTGATCTTTACACAATTGAAGTTTATGGAGACTCAACACAGAAAATTGAAGTTACCCCTGAACACCCTTTCTTGTATGTAGATAGAGCAAGAAAACGCGATCGAAATAAAATATTTATCCCTAGATGGAACATGCCGTTGTTTTTCAAGAAAAAAGACTATCTGTGTGCACCAATTAATAAAGAAGTAAAAACAAATACGTATTATGAGTTTGAGATTGTAAAAGGAAATAATAAAGGAGTTTGGGAAAAGAAGAAAATCAATGTTCCTTTAACAGATGAATTTTTCCGACTGGTAGGCTATTATCTTGCAGAAGGAAGTGTGAGTAGCAATTCTTATCTTAATTTTTCTTTTAACATCAATGAAAAAGAGTATATTGGGGATGTCAAACAGTGTCTGAAAAAAGTATTTGGAGTGACGAAGACACTTGAAATGGTTCATAAAAAAAATAATGGAGTATCAGTTGTCGTTTGCTCTGTTGAACTTGCAAGAATTTTCAAACAACTTGGAGACAAGTGCGACAAAAAAGCATTATTGTCATGGATGATATATGAAACAAAAGAGCATCAACAAGAAATTCTTAGAGGCTGGTTCAGAGGAGATGGAAACTATTACAATAAAAGATTAGAAAAAAGCGGATGGCTTAAAGAATCCTTACGAATAAACACCACTTCTGAAAAACTTGTGAGACAAATGCGCGATGTTGCGTTGCGTCTTGGTGTTGTTGCTTTTATTAACGCGCATGAACGCAGTCATGAAGGGAGAAGAACCATGTTTACTCTAGGCTTTACTGGTGAACATATGGTAAAAGCTGGAGAACTTCTCGGCATTAAAATAAAAGAAAAAGTTCATGGAAAAAAACGTGCATCCATGTTTGGCATTGACGAAAACTTTGCATATTTGCCAATAAAAACTGTCGCGAAAAAAATAGTTATTGATGTTCCCGTGTATAATTTTAGTGTCGAAGATCATGAAACATACACTGTTGGTGGCGTTGCTGTTCATAATTGCTCCGCCCCGCAATATGGTACAAGTTCTTTACATGCAGGTTGTGTTGAAATTTTTGTTCATAAAAACGCAAGAGTAAGATATAGTAGCGTAGAAAATTGGAGTAAAAATACTTTTAATTTAAACACAAAAAGAGCAATAGTTTACGAGAATGGAATAATGGAATGGGTTAATGGAAATATGGGTTCTTGCACAACTATGCTTTACCCATGTTCTATACTTGCAGGAAGAGGTGCAAAAACAGAAATGTTGGGGATTGCTTATGCAGGAAATAATCAAAATCAAGATACAGGTTCTAAAGTAATACATACAGCTCCTGATACAACATCAACAATAAGATCAAAAAGTATAAGCAAAGATGGGGGCATTTCTTCATACAGAGGTTTTGTAATGGTAAATAAAGGGTCTACTAATGCAAAATGCAATGTTATCTGTGATGCTTTAATATTAGATAATAAGTCAAAATCTAATACATATCCTTCAATGAAAATTTTAGATAATTCATCTACTGTAACTCATGAAGCAACAGTGGGTAAAATAAGCGAAGAAAAAATTTTCTATCTAATGTCTAGAGGCTTAACAGAGGAGCAAGCTATAAAAATGGTAGTTTCCGGTTTTATAGAACCTATATTAAAAGAGTTACCATTAGAATATGCTGTAGAATTGAATAAATTAATCCAATTAGAAATGGAAAATTCTGTAGGTTAAAATATGTTACTTAATTTTAAATCAGAAATTAATGAATCAACAATAAAAGATTTATCTAAAGATAAAAACGAACCAGAATGGATGTTAAAAAAAAGACTTAATTCTTATTATTTATATAAAAATCTAGAAGAACCTTCTAATAAATATGGACTCGGAATAATAAATAAGCAAGGAACAATAAATATTGATAATAAAATAAAAAATACACAAAATAAACTTCCAAGTAATTCATCCACAATTATTGAAAGTTTTGAAAATGCTATTAAAAATCACGAATCTTTAATTAAAGAGAATTTTATGACTCATTGCATAAATCCATCAGAAAATAAGTATGTGGCCTTACATAATAGTTTATGGAACAACGGGGTATTAATATTTATTCCTAAAGATAATATTAATAAAGATCCAATAAATATAACTCTAGATAATAAAGAAGAAGCACAGTTTAATAATATCCTTATTATTGCCGAAGAAAACTGTGGATCAACAATATTAATTAATAAAACAAGCAATAAAATAAATAAATTTTCAAGCAATATTATTGAGGTTATAACTAAAAGTAATTCTAAGTTAAATATAGTTAATTTTCAAGATTTAGAAAACAATTCAAATGATTTTTCAACAACAAAAATTCTGCAAAAAAACAGCTCTAATGTAACTTACACTGAATTTGGATTTGGAAGCAATTCTTCAAATTCAAAAATATCTTCTATATTAGGGGGGGGAGAAGCAAATTCAAAAATATACTCATTAAATTATTGTACAAATACCCAAAATTTTGATATAAACATATCTACAATCCACAAATCACCATTTACTTACTCAGACATTTTATCTGCCAATATATTAGACAATAAAGCAAAACTCATATTTAATGGACTAATTAAAATAGAAAATAATGCTCACAACTCTGTAGGGTATCAAAAAGAAGAAAATTTATTATTAAGTAAAGAAGCAGAAGTTTATCCAATCCCAAATTTACAAATAGAGAACTATGATGTTAAATGTTCTCATAGTGCTTCAACAACAAATATTGACGAAGAAAAAATTTTCTATCTAATGTCTAGAGGCTTAACAGAAGAACAAACCAAAAAATTAGTAATAAAGGGTTATTTTAATAAGTTCTTATCATTAATTAATAATGAAGAAGTAAAAGATATAATTGAATCTTCAATTAATGGAAAATCAAAATATGCATCTCTTAACTAAAACTTTGGACATAGAATCTATAAGCAATGAATTTCCTATATTTAAAAGAAAAATAAATGGGCATAATCTTATTTACTTAGATTCAGCATCAACATCTCAGAAACCAACTCAAGTAATAAACTCAATTAAAGAATATTACGAAAAATTTAATTCTAATGTTCATAGGGGTGTTTATAAAATAAGCGAAGAAGCAACTTTAGCATTTGAAAATTCAAGATCAAATGTAGCATCTTTAATAAATTCTTATCCCGAAGAAATAATATTTACAAGCGGAACCACAAAATCAATTAATATGCTAGCAAATATTCTTTCTATGAATTATCTAAAAAAAGGTGATGAAATAATAATAACTGAGATGGAGCATCATTCTAATTTGGTCCCGTGGCAAATTGCCTCTAAACTATATGGGCTTAAATTAAAATATGTAAAACTTACAAATAATGGATCTATTGACATAAATAAACTAGAAAGTTTATTTACAGAAAAAACAAAATTAATTACAATTACACATGTATCTAATGTCTTGGGCACTATAAATCCAATAAAAGAAATTGCTAAAATAGCCCATAAACATAATTCATTAATCTTAGTTGATGGCGCTCAAAGTGTACCTCATATGACAATAGATGTAAAATCACTAGATATAGACTTCCTAGCATTTTCAGGTCATAAAATGCTTGCATCTACAGGAATAGGGATTTTATATGGGAAGAAAAAATTGCTAGAATCATTACAACCATCAGAATTTGGGGGTGGTATGATAAGTAATGTATCTTTAAATAATTCTTCATGGAATGAATCTCCATGGAAATTTGAAGCAGGAACTCCAAATGTAGAAGGAGCAATATCATTATCAACAGCCATATCTTACCTTAAATCAATAGGTCTAGAAAAAATAGAAAAACATGAAAAAGAATTAACAAAATATACACTAGAACAATTAGAAAAAATAGAAAATATAAAAGTTTATGGCCCTTCAGAAAGATCAGGAATAATTTCCTTTAATATTAATAAATTACACCCACATGATATATCAGCAATCCTTGATAGGGAAGGAATTGCAATACGTGGGGGACATCACTGCGCAATGCCACTCATGAAATTTTTAAGAATAAATGGTACAGCGAGAATTTCATTTTATTTATATAATTCTTTTGAAGATATAGATAAATTAATAAAATCACTCAAGACAGTTAGCGAGGTATTAAAATAATGGAAGACGATTTATACGCAGAAAATATCTTAGATCATTATAATAATCCTAGAAATTTTGGAATACCTAAAAAATTTGATTTAAATCAACAAGAAATAAATCCCCTATGTGGGGATGAAATAAATATTTATCTAACTTTAGACAATAAAAAAATAAAGGACATAAAATTTTCAGGAAGCGGTTGTGCCATAAGTCAAGCTTCCGCATCAATAATCTCGGAGCACATCAAAGGTAAAGAAATAAATGAAGTTAAGAGCTATGGAAAAGAAGACATTTTAAATTTACTTGGGATATCTATAGGCCCGGTAAGACTAAAATGTGCTTTATTATCTTTAAAAGCAATTCAAAAATCAATTCAAAAATCAGAAAATGAATCAAACATTAAAAATTAAGGATTTATCTGTATCAATTAATAATAAATTAATCTTAGATAAAATTAATTTAGAAGTAAAAAGTGGAGAAGTTTGTGCTCTAATGGGTCCTAACGGAAGTGGAAAAAGCACATTGGCAAATGTTATTATGGGAAATCCAAAATATAAAATAGAAAATGGTTCTATATTAATTAATAATGAATCTATAACTAATTTAAAAGTAAATGAGAAAGCAAAAAAAGGAATTTTTTTATCATTTCAATATCCTAGTGAAGTAAGTGGTGTAACAATATCTAATTTTCTAAGGACCGCATTAAATACTTTAAAAGATACAAATATATCTGTGATGGAATTCCAAAAAATTCTAAAGGAAAAAATTGAGTTATTAGAAATTAAGGATGGACTAACTAAAAGATATTTAAATGAAGGCTTTTCTGGAGGAGAAAAGAAAAAGTTTGAAATATTACAGATGGCGGTACTCCAACCAAAATTTGCATTGCTAGACGAAACAGATTCTGGTTTAGACATAGATTCATTAAAAATTGTGACTAATGGCATTAATAAAATTAAAGAAAGTAATAATACCGGATTTTTAATAATAACTCATCATCAAAAAATTCTTGATTATATAAAACCTGATAAGATATATATAATTGTGGGTGGAAAAATAATAAAACAAGGAGATTCTTCTTTATCAACAAAATTAGAAGAACTAGGATATAAATGGTTAAAGGAAGAAAACTAAAATCCTAATAATTGTCTTAATTCATCACTTGGTTGCCAAACAGGCTCAAAAACAATTTCAATATTAACTTTAACATTAAACTTACTTAATTTACTTTTAATCTCTTCAACTATCATAGGGCCATAAGGGCAAAATGGTGTTGTAAATGTCATCTTTATATTAATTTCATCATTAATTTTTAATTCATAAATTAGTCCTAAAGTCCATACATCTACCCCTATCTCAGGATCATTGCAAGTCTTTAATGTTTCAATAATTTCTTCATTACTTATCATAATAAATCTTAAGTTTCCGTATATTTAAATTTTTCTAAAAAATTATCCATAAGATTTATATACCCCTTCTAATATATACTAAAAAATGCAAAAAAGATATTTTACATTAGATGAAGCAGAAAATTTAATACCTAAAGTAAATAAATCAGTGTCAAAATTAAGGGATATTGCAAAAGCAATAAACTTACTTGGATCAATAGAGTTAAGTTCAGAAGATAATTACAGTAATGTAATAACTGAAATAAGAATTAACAAGACTTACCATAAATTAAATTATTTATTCTTTAAAGAAATATCCTTTTTACTAAATAATAGTATTATAATTAAAGACATTAAAGAAGGTATTGTGGATTTCTATTCTATATTTGAAGGCAGAGAAATTTTTTTGTGTTGGAAAGCTGAAGAAAAAGATATAAAATACTGGCATGAAATATCCACAGGATTTGCTGCAAGAAAACCAATAGCTCTTTTAAGAGACAAGTCTAATAATTAATATTTTTTTCCTTAATTTTATCAATTATTTTCTTATGCATCCTTCTTAAAAATTCTATTTTATCTTCAATTTTTAAAACGTCAGTGTAACTCTGGCTTATTATATTAAAAGCAAAAGGGCTTGGAACAATAGTATTTATTTCTTTAACTTTAATTTTATCATTTTCTATATCATTAATAATTAATTTAGCATTTTTAATATCCATCAAATCTTCTAAAACTTCCCTTCTTGCTTCATTTAATATACAGAAATTATTGTCTAACCTTTTTACAGCATTTAATAATATCATAGAACTTACTTGTTGTCTCCCAACTCTTTTTGTTTTTCCTTTATATTGTCTTAATATCATTAACGCTCTAGAAGCACAATGTCTAAATCTTCTTCTTAATATTTCTGCTTTCTCTATACTTAACTTAGCAATATCTTCTAATTCATTATTTTTAATCATTTTTAATGCCCTTGCTGCCTGCATATCATTTATGCAACTTAAATAAAAACCATTATCATGAATTCCAATTTCTACATCTCTATGGTTTAATCTTGAAACAATATAAGCAACAACCCTAGAAAGTACATCATTTACTCTTCTACCATATAATGTATGGAATATTACATACTTTTTTCCCTTGTCTTTATAATGTTCTATAATTATTTTTTTATAATTTGGAATTTCCTTAGTATAAATAAATTGTTCCTTAAAAAATTCATATATTGAATTTTTGCCATATTCATCAACATATAAATATTCCTCAATGAAATGCAAAATTTCTTCTTTACTTTTCTTACTTTTAAATAACTCTTCAATATAATATCTCAATTTTTGTATTTCAATTGCTAAATCAAAACTTAAAGGTAACATCTCCGAAAACCAACTTGGAATTGTTGGTTGTCTAATAACTCCAGAATTTACTTGAGCAGTTTGCCCTCTAGCAAACTTAAATTCATATCTTTGACCACCTAAAACAAATACATCCCCTTTTTTTAGCCTTTCCAAAAAAGCTTCATCTATGGATCCAACAACTTCATCATTAACTTTAACTTGAATCATAGACTCATCTGGAATAGTTCCTACATTAGTCATATAAATTACTCTGCTTAATTTGCCTCTTTTCCCAACCATTCCAGTTTCTTCATCATACCATATCTTAGCATAAATATTTCTTTCTTCTAAGCTTACATACTTACCTCTTAAGTAATCTATAACATTCATAAAATCATTATAATTTAAATCAAAATAACAATAACTTTTTCTAATTAAGTTATATAAATCATTTATATTAATTCTATTCATCAAAACAATTCCAAAAATTTGTTGAGCTAAAACATCTAGGCAATTTTTTGGGATATTAATTCTATCAATTTTTCTTTCAATAGCTAATTTTAACATCACAGCACATTCAACTAAATCATCTCTGTCTAAAACAATTAATCTTGCCTTTACAGTATCATGCAGCTTATGCCCAGATCTACCTGATCTTTGCGATAATCTTGCTATACTTTTGGGACTGCCTAAACAAATTACTAAATCAATAAATCCTATATCTAAACCTAGTTCTAATGAGGTACTTGAAACACAAACTTTTAATTCTCCATTTCTCATTCTGTCTTCTATAGAATGCCGTAAAGTTTTAGATAAACTTCCATGATGGGCACCAATATTCTCAGTATAATTCTTAGGAAATCTTTCTTTTAAATGATGAATTACTCTTTCAGTAGCACTCCTAGTATTTGTAAAAATCAAGGTAGTTCTATGTTCTTGAATCAATTTATCCATTAAATCATACAAATTATTATGCATCTCAAAATAACTTGAGTCTATTAAATCTTTAACAGGGCAAAGCACCTTTAAATCATAACTTTTATCAAATCTAACGTCTGCAATCTTACAATTTCTACTATTTCCAACTAAAAACTTAGCAACTTCTTCTAATGGGGCTACAGTAGCACTTAATCCTATTCTTACTATTTCATTTTCACATAAATATTGTAAATTTTCTAATGTTAAAGATAAATGAACTCCTCTTTTATTCTCAGCTAAACTATGTATTTCATCAACAATACAATATTTAACTTTCCTCAATAAATCTCTAAATCTAAATACAACCAAAATTACTGCTAAAGATTCTGGAGTAGTAATCAAAATATGTGGGGCATTCTTCAACATTTTACTTCTTTCACTAGTAGACGTATCTCCTGTTCTTACCCCAATCCTTATATTAATATTTTTTCCATATTTCTTAGCAATTTCTTTAATTTCATTTAATGGAGTTTTAAGATTAACTTCTAAATCATAAGAAAGTGATTTTAATGGGTTTACATAAACACAATAAACTCTGTCTTCTAGTAAATTATACTCTGCCAAATTAACTAATTCATTAATAATTGATAATGTGGAAGTTAAAGTTTTAGTTCCGCCTGTAGGGGCAGTAATTAAAATATTATTTCCATTATGTATTTCCATAACTCCGTAAAGTTGAGGTAATGAAAACTCTTTAAACCTACTAAAAAACCATTCCTTAACAATAGGGTTTAGAATATTTACAATATCCTTGCTTTCATAAGCATTATTTTGGAAATCTATCATCTATAGAATTTAAGTATAAAAATAAAGAATAATTTATAAATCTTACGAGTGTCTTTGTCCACTGAAACTCTTTCTTACAAAATAGTATAAACTTACTAAAATTATAGTAATAATTAAACTTATTTTATCAAAAAATGGAATTTGTACTTCTTTAGTTAAATAACATTCTTTTGTTACTGAAGAGCTTCCTAATTGTACATTATTAGTCTTATTTATTGTCCTACTTATCTCTTCATATTCTCCATAATCATCTCCATTATTATCATCAATACATTCACCTCTAGTAATTAATGTAACTATACCTTGAGTTTCATAATAACAAGTATTACAATCAACAGAACATACTCCGTTACTACTACATCCATTAGAATTTCCTGCAGGAACTGAAGGATCACATTGCTCTTGTCCAACATCAAATATATTATTTTGACAAGTTGACGGAGCACTTCCTCCTCCTGGAGGCCCTCCAGGCCCACCACCTCCGCTAATTAATTTAGTAACATCAATCCAATTACTTGATTCCATTGCAATAGCCTCATTTAAAACACTAACATTAAACTTATATTCTAGACCATTATCTGCATCAGGAATTGGTCCATCTTCTATTTGGTCATTTGGATCTTCTCTATAAACAACTGGCCAATCAACACTAACTATATTATCTCCTTGAATTGTAGGAGTTTGTATTGTTAATCCTAATAATCTTGGATCTAAAACCCCATTATCAACATCATGAATCTCAAACTTTAATATTTTTCCTGCACAATTATTAGGATCTACTTCTAATTTTACTATAGTTCCTTCAACAACATCTTCACCATTACTATAAACAGCCCCATTTTGCTTTTTAATAACAGCATTGTTTAAAGTACACAATATACTTACACTGTCAGTTATATAATCCCCATCTTGAATAAAATTTAGTAGACCCCCATTAAGTGTAACACTATTAGCTAATGGTGCATAAATTCTAAAGGTATTTAATGTTCCTGTAATTTTAACTTCACTACTTCCAAGAGAAATCTTGGAGTCCACAATAATATTACTTCCAGAAACTCTAACTATGTCAACTCCATTTTCTTTTAGAATACTTCCTTCATTGAAAATAATTCTCTTCTTTGCATTTCCAACTAAGTCTTTTCTAACAAATATTAACTCAGCATCAGTTTGATAATCGCCAAAATCTCTTAATAAACTAGTTATATGGCTAATATAATAATAATCTTTAAAATCTTCATTTCTATCTATATTAATTTCCAAAGAGCTCGCTTTATCAGAACTTATTTGGTTTGCCCCTTCATATACATTTAATCTATTAATCAAAATTGTAGGTTGGTCATTTTTAAATGGAAAAATAACAGTATCATAACTCTCTGTAGCCCCATTCTTTCTATATTCCACGATAGGTGCATTAACTCTAGTCCCGTAAGTATATGAAATCCAATGACCATTATCTATACTATTACTAATCTCGCTTTTGTCTGCGGGCGCAATAACTAAATTTGGACTTATAGTAACTTTATTAGAATCAAAGCTAACACTTCCAGGAGTTAAATGCCAGTATTGTCTATAATCATGGTTGCTATTAGCATTCATAACGTCAGATACTATAAAGTAATCTAAATTTTCCCCCAATTTTGGATAGAAAATATTCCTAGTTATAACAACTGGATTAGTAGACATTATTGGACAAGAACCACCGCAACTTGGATTATCTACAGCATATCCATTATGGCTTCCTTTAAGGAAATCAAATCCTTCATTAAATAAATAATCTACTGCTACTTCATCTTCAAAATCAGGAGGAGGAATGTTATTCCTTAAATTATAATTTCTATTATCAACAAGAATAGTGTTATGGGCAGCTGTAGACTCAAACCAAGTTTTATCAGGACCACCTAAAATATATTCGCCAGGATCCGCAAGGAGTAATTTATCATATGCAAATAGTATAATTTGAAGGTTATCTCGGTCACTATGGCTCCCAGCATATCTTGCTGCATCAAATACTAAGTGTCTCTGATCTTTGAAACTTTGTTGATTTCCTGCTTGCCCCCAGCCACTTCTTAATATATAATAGCCACATCTGCCAAAAGCTTTTGAAGTTTCAGTTGGTCTTGTTCCTTGAGTACCATAACTTTCTACATATCTAAAAGTATCATCGCCAAATAAGTTATATCCATCAGGAAACCACATAGAGAATCCTTCTTGAATACTAGTATCACCGATAGCAGGAACGTAATTATAATTAGGATGGACCAAATATTTCAAGAAATCAAGACTAAGCTTAGCCCTTTGGGTATACGCTGAACTGAAACTAATTCCGTTCTGAGCAGCTAATTTATAAGGATTCATTAAGCTTCCTATGGTCACATGATGATACCCAGGAGTTCTTTCATTGTGGCAGCCATCATCAAATATATCTGTTAAAATAACATTCTCCAAACCATCTTGACCAAACTGTAGCCACTGATCTGCTGCTTCAAACTCAGGATACATAATTCCTGCGTAAACAAAGGTAGCTTTTCCAGTTATTACTTGATTGGAAGTTATTGGCCACTGGACTTCATTACTTCTTATATATTCAATACTCATATATAATTTTTTAAGATATTCTACAACTTCATTTTCATTAAATGTAGGACTTTCGTGAATTGGCCCTACATATTCAAAAGTTTCTATCCAGTTTCTTATCCTCTCGAAATGATTCAGTAAAGCATTTAATTCAGGAACAGTACCATCTGGAAAATGATATATGGGGGTTACTTTAAAGAATTCATTCCAATATTCGTCTAACTCAAAAACAATTTCATTAACATAGGCTTCATTTGGTGGAGGTGTCCATACTTTAGTATGGGCATAAGAATTTGCTATATTATTCATATGATAAAATCTATGTAAATAAGCTGCAGCATCTAGACCAAGGTCGCCCGCAGGTATCAAATCCCAATCAAAACCACCACTACCATCACTAAAGTCATAGTTACTACCAGCATATGTTATAATCTCATTATTCATTGCGTTATTTGCTCTGTCAATAGTTGCCTGGCTTGCCCAGTTACTTAAAGGAAAATAATCTGGGTTTGTTCTAGCCATAAAATAGTCTCTTAATTGAAGTTTTGTCATGGTATTATATGGTGGATTTAGAAGCGAAAACAATTCGGCATCACTTAAGCTCGTAGGTCCAGAATACATCTGATGATGTCCACTTACATAATCAAAAGAAAATAGAAAAATGATTGATATAAACAAAACGAACTTTTTTCTCATCAATAATAGATATAAATGCATTATTTATAAATCTTTATAAATATACTCCTTATTAAGAATAGAATGGATATTACTAATTTAAAAAAAGAATATGATTTTAAAAAAGAAAAGATTAAACAAAGACTAAAAGATTTTGAAGAAGTTTTTAATAAAGATAATAAAGAAATATTCGAAGAGCTTTGTTTTTGTATACTAACCCCTAATGCAAGCGCAAGAATGGGTATAAATGCAATGATTTCTTTAAAACCGATTCTTTATACAGGGAATTTGCAAGATATTCAAAATGCTTTAAAAAAATCTGGTTATAGATACCCAAATATAAGAGCAGAATACATCTTAGAAGTTAGAGAATTTATTAAAAATGAGCTTAAGTTTCAATTAAAAGAAAAAATTTTATCATTTAAAGATAAAGATGATCTAAGAGATTATTTAGTTAACAATATTAAAGGAATCTCGTGGAAAGAATCTAGTCATTATCTCCGCAATATTGGTTTTAAAGGATACTGTATTATTGATAAGCATATCTTAAACTGTCTAACTGAGTTAGGCATTCTTGAATCAAACAAAAGACCTATAAACAAAAAACAATATTTAGAAATAGAACAAAAAATGAAAGAGTTTTCATCATCTGTAGGAATAAATGTTGATGAGCTTGATTTACTATTATGGAGCCATAAAACTGGAGAAATCTTAAAATGAAATATATAAACCCAAAAGCAACTGTTGGTTGCATTATCACAAAAAACAATAAAGTGTTACTTGTAAAAAGACTTAGAGGTCCATTTAAAAATTACTGGTGTCTTCCAGGTGGCCATTCAGAATTATTTGAATCATTAGAAAATACTGTTAAAAGAGAAATAAAAGAAGAACTAAACATAAAAATTAAACCAAAATTCTTCTGTTTTGACCAGGAAATCTTTAAAAGTTTAAAATGGCATGCAAATGTATTCTTTTTTGTTTCAAAGTTAAATGGAAAAATAAAGCTAGATAAAAGTGAAAATTCAAATTATAATTTTTTCTCAAAAAATGAAATCAAAAATTTAAAGCTAGCTTTTAATCATAAAAAAATAATTCTTAAATTCTTTAAAAATGTACATAGATAAAGTAATTGAAATCTTAAAGAAGAATCACAAAACCTTCAAGAAACCAGTAGTTACTGAAATTTCTGAAGAAAGAAATCCATTTAAGGTCTTAATTTCATGTCTATTAAGCTTAAGAACAAGGGATGAAGTAACTGGAAAAGCATCAGAAAGATTGTTCAATATTGCAGACAAACCAGAAGAATTTCTAAAATTAAGTAGTAATAAAATAGAATCATTGATTTATCCAGTAAGTTTTTATAAAGTAAAGGCAAAAAGAATTAAGGAAATCTGTGGCGTTTTAATTAATAAACATGATTCTAAAGTTCCTGACTCTCTAGAAGAACTCTTAAAATTAAAAGGTGTAGGCAGAAAAACAGCGGGAATTGTAATGTGTTATGGCCATAATAAAACAGTTTCAATTCCAACAGATTCGCATGTCCATATTTTATCAAATAGGCTTGGTTGGGTAAAAACTAAAACCCCAGAACAAACAGAACAAGAATTAATGAAAATAGTCCCTAAAAAATATTGGCATGATTTAAATGACTTGTTTGTTGTCTTTGGTCAAAATATTTGTTTATCAGTTTCCCCTTTGTGTTCTAAATGCCCTATAAACAAGTATTGTCCAAGAATTGGGGTTATAAAATCAAGATAACTAAAAGAAATCAGTTAACTTTTTCCTTTCATTTAATCTTCTTACTGCCTCTTCCCAATCACATCTAAGCTCTTTCATAATGTTTAAAATCTCAATCTCTTTTTGCATGAAATAATTTAAAATTAATACTGCTATATAAACACTTATACTCAAATATATATATTTTATATTGAGACATCACTCGTCGATAAATAACCATATTCCAATCAAAAAGTGTCAACAAAAATAAGGTTAAATTTAAATAGGGAATTTCTTAACTACAATTATGGATATTAAACAGTACAATTATAGTAGATTTGCAGAATATTATGATATACTTGAATTAGAAGACTATACATCATTACAAATAATAAGATTTCTTCACAATACTTTTCAAAAATACAAAATATCTACAGTTCTTGACTTTACTTGCGGTACTGGTGCTCAAACAATTCCTCTTACAAAAAGAGGTTACAAAGTTACAGCTTGTGATATAAATACAAAAATGATGGAAATGGCCAAAAGAAAAGCAAAAGGTCTTTCAATAGATTTTCATCAAGGCGATCTTAGAAAATCATATATAGGCAATTTTGACGCAGTTATAGCAATATTTAATGCAATAGGTCATTTAAGCAAAAAAGATTTTAACATTGCAGTTAAAAATGTATCAAGGAACTTAAAAGATCAAGGTATTTTTATATTTGATATTTTTAATCTAGACTTCATGATTAAAGGTGGTTTTATTACACATGAATATATGGACAAAGTAATAGATATTAATGGTCTTAAAATGGTGAGATTTAACAACAATACATTAAACAAGAAAACTGGAATAATCAAAATAATGCAAAAAATATATATTCAGAAAGACTTAGAAAAGCCACAAATAATAAATGAAAATTGGGATTATCAAATTTATTCTATTATAGAATTAACAGAGATTTTGCAAAAAAATGGTTTTAAAGTATTAGAAGTATTTGGTGGTCCTGGAACAAAATTTGAAAATGATAAAAGCCTGTCTCTATACCTTGTAACTCAAAAACTCAATTAATATTATATAAATATATAAATACGTTTTAACTTTAACAATTTATGAAAAACTGTATATTCTGTAAAATAATCAGTAATGAGATTGATTCTGCTAAAATTTGGGAAGATAATAAATTTATTGCAATCCTAGATATAAATCCAAATACTAAAGGAATGAATCTAGTGCTTTCAAAAGAACATTATAGTTCTTATGCATTTGATCTTCAAGATGATATTTTAAAAGATATAATTATTGCAACAAAAAAGATAGCAAAAATATTGGAGAAATCCCTAAAAGTCAAAAGAGTAGCTATGGTAATGGAAGGCATGGGAATAGATCATTTGCACATTAAACTATACCCTCTTTATGGATTAAAAGAAAAGTTTGAAGAGATATGGCAAAAGATAAAATCTTCTTTGAGAAATATAATGGCTATATATCTACTCAACTAGGCTCACAAAAAGAGCTTAGTCAATTGAAAGAACTAGCAAAGAAGATTAACAAAATATAAATCTTTTACCACAAAACATTTAAAAATAAACTTAATTTAGTAGTGCCCATGTATATAAGAATTAAAAAGAGACTTACTAAAAAAGGTCAATCTGATTATGCTTATGAAATCGAAAATATAAGAACAACTAAGGGTCCTAGGCAAAAAGTCATTAGCTATCTAGGAAAAGTTTACTCATTAGAAAATAACTCTATAATTCTTACTTTTTATCTAAGCACCGACGATCTGCAATCATATTTTGAAAAAAAGCATTTAAGTGAGATTATTAAAGAATTACTTATTTTTGAGCTTGTAAGACACGGTTTCTCTCAAAATAATAGCATCCTTACTAAAGGCAATTTTATAGTAAATATCGACGATAAAACTATAAAATATGGGGCTAATGAAAATATTGTTTTATCCTTAAATAAAGGCTATTTATGCTCTAAAACACTTAAAAAATGCTTCAAAGACATTGAAAATACCTCTGAAACTAAACAATTAATAAAGTCTTTTCTTCTCATAGGATTAAATCCAGATGAAGATACTTTTACACAAATTTTTAGTGGTAAAATATAATTTACTACTTTAGAATAGGTATGTTATACTTAAATTACCTTTAAATAATTTCTTATACTTACATTTTTATGGTACCTTACCCAGACATCAGGCTTCAAAAGGCTTTTTTGAAGATTAAAGGGGATATAGCTTATCTTTACACACAAATCTTGAGGGACAGGCAACTTGTCCTTGACATTTCCACTATTTTATCGACGCTGAGCTCAAAGCTTGATAATTTAGAAAAAAAAGTTGATTCACTACTAGAAAATAAGAACTCCATAGGAAATGAAGGGGTTAACGACGCGTTAACGACGGGTCAACGACTGGTTGACGGCCCGTCAACAGACCGTCAAAAACCATTAGAAAGCCAAAATTTACCCGATTTGAGCAAAAACAAGGCCGAATTCAACTTGATCAAGCCAGATTTTAAATGGGGGTACAATCCGAAATATGTGACTTACCAACGGCCCGTTAACGACCCGTTAACGGACGTGGATGGCTTTCTAAAGCTTTCCAAAAAACAATTACTTATGTATATCACTATATTTAAGCTCGAATTAGAGCTAGGTAGACCTATAACTTATGAAGACTTAATTAAAAAGCTAAGTCGTACTGATTCTGCAGTGAGACATTATATTCGTATCCTTAAAACTTTAAAAATACCTCTATTTATTTTTACTAATGCCGATAATATCCTGTGTATTTCCATACCTATCGAGTTTCGAACCATTGAGTTTGAGAAAAAGCTCTTGGACCTATTAGATTCCTTGCACAAAAGGCCTAAAAGTTGAAATCCTTTATCCTTTAAAGATTCGTTTGTAATCTTGATAATTTAGTAAATTCCCAATGATAGTAGGCAAAACTACCGTTCACTGAACCGTATGAACCGTTCATGAACCGTTCACTGAACCGTATGAACCGTTCATGAACCCTGTGAACCGTCAAAAGAAAAGTTTTTATATTGCCTTAAATACTTAATTTTATGTGGTTTTTTAAAAAAAGAGATGATTCATATAAATGGCATCATCTTCATAAGACATTATCAAAGTCATTTGATCACATAAAGTACGATGTTTCTAATATAAACAAAAAAATAATTGAATCACATGAAACTCATAAAGCTCATAAGAAAGATATATTAATCTTAAATAAAAGACTCTCTAGAGTGGAGTCATTAATAGAAGAATTAATATTAGATTATTCAAATTCTAAAAAACAAACTCAAGTTATCAGAACAGAATCTTTTGACACAGATGACGATTCAATTAATTTAACTAACCTCCAAAAAAGCATTCTTCTTAATTTATCAATACTTAAAAATGAATCTGGAAAAGACTTTATCTCTATGAAGGATCTAGCACAAGAACTCTATCCAAATAAAAATTACACTAAAATTAAATCATTATTATCTGCTTATACTGATTTATTAGTAGATTTAAAGTTCATTAAAAAAGAAAAAAAAGGAAAGGAAACTTATTTATCTTTAACATATAAAGCAGATAAACATATTAGAAAAGTAAAAATTAAAAAAGAAGCTTAAATTAATAATTAAGGCGATAAAAAACGACTAATGTATTAGAAACTCTTGCAGAAGAAAAAAGCGGACAAACAGCAATAGACAATGCATTCTCAATATTATGGGAATTAATACCACCAGTTGAAATACATACAGCCATGCTTCTTTATCCAGGATCATATTGCACTCAAAATTGCGATGACTTATTCTCATCAAGATATGATCCAAATGCCCATAATTCACATATCGCCCAGTATCTTATAACATTATATCAAGAATTAATTGCTAAAAGAATTTAATCAATAATTATAACTTTATATTTAAAACATAACAAAAACTTTTAATCAAAAATCAAATATATTTAATCTAAAACATTAAAACTTACATAATTAATATCACTATTTCCTGCTTTATCTTTAGCTAAGAATGCAATATCATGATCACCTTCACTAAATGTCATCATCCTATTAAAAGAGTCACAATTTCTACATAAGTTCCTCTGTACAGGATTTCTAGAACTAAAATCAATATAACTTAAACTTGCTTCCTCACTAATATTAATATCAAATAGCACATTATTTCCATATTGTGTATTTAATGGATTAAAAATATTAATTTCTGGACTTATTGTGTCTACATCTACACTTTCAATAGTTCTACTTACAACGTCATTAATATCATCACTTATTTTAAAATAATAATCTATTTCTTCATCTTCTACGCTACTTAAATCAACAGTAATCAAACACTCTTTATTGTCCCCAGCCTCGCAATTATCTAAATTTACTTCACTAAAATTAGCATCCTCATTTTTTCTCCAGAATAACTCAATTTCCTTTAAATTATTTTCACTATAAAACACTTTAAAAGTTCCATTAGTAACCTGATTTCCTTTAGGTTCAGTTTTCTTTATCTTTGGATTAATTGTATCTACAAATACCTGTAAATTAATCTCGTTTACATTACCAAAATTTGTTCCTCTTATAGTTATATTATTAAGTCCTTCTTTTAAAGTTCTAGATTTATTAAAAGCATTACAATTATTGCATAATTTACTAAACTTCCCATTGATTCCAAGCTCTAGTTTTTCAATAACTACATCAATATTAATATCAAAATTAACTCTTTTTTTATTATAAATTCCTTCATCAACGGGACTTAATAATTCTATATTAAATAAATCATTATTAACATTGAAATTCCATTCCTTTAAGTTACTATTTCCTGCATTATCCTCGATATATAAACTTACATTATGCGTCCCATTAATTAATGTTACATTAACTTGATATCTAACATCCGCATGATTTTCATTATATGAAACATATTCATGGCTTAATACATTTCCATCTAACATTAATAAAACACTTGCATCATCTAATCCAGAACTACCTTGATAAATCTCTTTTAAAGTAGCTTTAATTAATGGCATATTATTAGAAATGCTATTTTCTTGGGGCATTTCATCAATTATACTGGGAATTGTAAAATCAACTTTACTAATAAACTCTCTTAAAGGTTCAACTCTACCAGAATCATCAATAGTATAATACCCTATTGTAGAAATTCCTCCTGTTAAATTATCTTCAGTCCCTAAAAATTCTCCTATATAAGGTACTATAGGATTACTAAATCCATAAAATGTATCCCCAACATTATTATAATTTAAACTTATTGTAGGAATTGTTTTAAACCATCCATTATTCCCATCGGGATTTAAAGGATTTGTTATTAAACTAGTTCCTAAAACTAAGAAGTTTTGTAAAGTTCCTGTTGTTACAGCTCCACATGTATTATTTGCTTTATATCTCCAGCTAACAACTTGATTTATATTTAAATCATAAATTGGAATTGTAAAGCTATACAAATTTAAGATATTACTTATATTAAAGTAATTATTAAAACTGCCTTTAAAATTAGATTCAAGCCATACTTTACTAATATTTGTTCCATTAACTTTTACAATTAATATGGGACTTTCTCCATAGAAAACAGGATCTTGGTCTAAAACTTCATTACTTATTGTAATATTTTCATCGCAACTACTAGAAACATTAATATTAATAGCTTTTGTATTATTAGGATTAATTAAAATTAACAATAGTGCAATAACTACAATAAATACATGTTTTTGCTGCATTTTTAGCCACTCTCTCGTAGATATAAAACATCTTATTTATTTAAACATTATTATACTATAAAATTCTCTTCTTTCTATGGAAAATCCATGAAAAGAATTAAAAACTTACTTTATTCTGAAATAGATATGAAATATCAATTATTGCTTAAAAGATTCGATCTAGACATTAATAAAGTAAAAAATAACATAAATGCCTTTTCCAAAGGCACTTTTACCATAGATACTCTTACTAAAAGATTACAATTTACAGGGGATTTAAATATACAAAAAGCTTCATTAATTGGAGAAATAGCATTAATATTAATAGAGGAAAAAACGCCAAATTTACTAAAATTTGAGAACTTAAGAAAAGACTTAATTACAATAGCTAAAAAATACAAAAACGTAGATGTAAGAGTAAAAATTCATTCTGCAATAAAAATTTCAACATCTTCTTTGAAGAAAAAACTTTCAAATTACTTAGAAAAATCATTAGTAAAAGTAAGTGATGATGCACAAACTACATTATTAATTGAATTATTCAAAGAAAAAGGCGCAATAAATTACAGAATTTTTTCCTATAAACAAAAAATAAAACCAAAACAAACAAACAAATTTTCAAATATTACTATATTAATTGAAAACCCTAGATTAAAAGAAGAAATTTCAGACTTCTTAAGATTAAGCTTAGTTTTTAATTTGACATTTAAAGTAATCCACGACGATAAAGTACAATTTGAAGCAATGTTAAACAATGCAAAAAAACTAACTAAAGGAAAACTAGGCAACTTTAAAGTAGAAATAATTAACAATTTAAGTCAACTTCATGGATACATTAAAATTGGCTTTTCTAAGCACGCTGAAAAAAATGAACAAGATCTAATCACATTTTTAAAAGAAAACAAAAATAATAAACTACTTTTTGTTTTTGGAAATGATTTGTTTGGACTAACTCAAACAACTAGAGAAAAGCTGCCTAATATGTTTAGTCTTACTGAAGAAAAAATCAAGCCTTTAAAGGTATCTCAAGCACTATCTTATGTTCTTGGAATTTACTCAACTTTAAGTTAACAAAAAAGTACATTTTTTATAAGTTTTCTAATAATAATTTTTATGCCAGATAAACTAATTTATTCAGGAAAGCCAGAAGGACTTTATTCATCATTTGAATCTTTCTATCAAGCATTACATCAAAGAATTCCTGATTTAAGGCAGGACTTTCAAAAAATAAATAGAAAGTACACTAAAACTTGGTTCTGGTCAAGATATAATAAATCATGTTTAACTTACCTTAGTGTAAATACAAGAGGAACCACTGAAGTTTATGTTAGATTGTTTGCCAGAACAGATAAGAAGATAGCAGGAATTGAAGCGAAAATCAAAGAGCATGAAGTCAAAGTTCTTGAAACAACAACTTAGGTCAAATTTAGAAACATTTTTATTTTAATAGCCTCGATATCGATTAATGCAAAAATATATTTATGATGGCCCAGACGAGGGACTATTTTATGAATCTAAATTCCATAAATATGTAGTTAGAAGATTTGCTCTACAGCTTGTCTCACATACTAAAAGAAGTGATAATTTAGACTCGATCACTCACGTGTATGGTTTAAGTAATGGACAACTTGACTACAGAATTGGAATGACTTTTCAGACAACATTTCTTACTAAGGCTAAAAAACCAGGAGAAGGTAGAACAACAATTTCTTTATTTAATAATTCTAATGGGGTTAGCATAGTAGAAGAAATAATATTAAGAGAACATAAAAAAGGATAGAAAAACGATCAATTGGTAGAGAATTGAGATTTCACACCTAATTTTTGCTTAAGTAAAGAAAAAGTTTATAAACTATAGACTCTCTATAGAATCATGATAACTTCTATTCAAATTCATGAAAAAGTGAAAAAAGAACTAGATTCATTAAAAGAAAGCTCTAAAGAGACATATGAAGATGTTATTGTAAAAATGATGAAATCTGTTGAAAAAAATAAAAGAGAGCAAAAGAAGTTACTTATTGAAGGCTATAAAGAGATGGCCGAAGAAAGTTTAAAAATAAATAAAGAATTTGAAGCTATTGAAGAAGATTTTGACTGGGAATGGTAGACATAAAAAGAGGGGATATAGTGCTTGTAAATTTAGATCCAATAAAGGGTAGCGAACAAGGTGGAACTAGACCTTGCGTAATAATTCAAAATGATTATGGGAATAGTTATAGCCCTCTTACAATTATTGCCCCTCTAACTTCAAAAGACTTTACAAAAGAATTCCCAACAAATGTTTTTATCCTTAGAAAAGAATCAAAATTAGATAAAGATAGCACTATCTTACTTAATCAAATAAGAACTATTGATAAATCACGAATAATCAAGAAATTAATTAAATTAGATAACACTATAATGAATAAAGTAGATATGGCAATTAAAGTTAGTTTAGGATTAGAGTAAAAAGCAAAAGATTTAATTAAAAGGGATATACCAAATATTAATGGTTAATTTTAAACCTTCATTGTTAAAAGTTTTAATCATTGATTAAATGTATTTTATATCAAATGAAATCAGCAATTTGTTAAATATACTTCCAATCACCAAAATTAATTTATATTATCTTGAGGGTACTACAATTTTTAATATGTTGTATATTCTTTTAATTGAAACTTCTTCTAAACATTCTAGACATATTCATTTTAAGATGAAGGGAGGTAAAAATGGAAGATTCAATTACTAGGGAACAACTATTTTTGAGACAAGAAGTTCTCGATACGATAAGGGCCTTTATGCGAGAAAAAGGTGTTCCAGAAAGCTTTTACGACAAAATAACAAGCGGAACTGGTGCGTGCGAAAACGTTCCAACAGTATATCAAATAAATGACCCGCACAACTTTTCTTTACTGAGCCAAACAGATCAATTGTATATGGAAGCGCAAATAATAAGGCTAGGCCTATCTTCACTATACACTGCCGGAAGATCATTTAGAAAAGAACCAAGGGCTGGCGATGGAAGACATTTATCAGAATTTACATTATTGGAGTTTGAAGCTGTAGACATGGATCTAGAAGGATTATTAAACTTTCAAGAAGAATTACTAAATAAAGTAATTGAAGAAGGCCTAGAAAGTGAACATATACCAGAAAAACATAAGGATAGATTAAGAAAATTCTTAGAAAATGGCTACAAAAGAGTAACTTACACTGAAATAGTAAACAAACTAAGTGATGGTGGAGTAAGCATTAACTGGGGAGATGATTTATCCTCAAGAGATGAAGAAGCGATATGTCTTCTATGTGGGGGACCAACACAAGTGACCCATTATCCAGAAGAAATAAAATTCTTTAACATGTACAGAACCCAAAGAGACACCCTTGGTGATTTACATAGAATACAAAAAGAAGAAGAAACAGATACAACTACTGTTGATTGCGTAGATTTCCTACTTCCATGGGCAGGAGAAACTTTTGGTGGAAGCAGAAGAGAAGAACTTTATAGCGTCCTTACAGCAAAATTACTAAGGGGCGAGATGTTTAAGCAAATGCAAAAAGCAAGAGAAGAAAGTGGATACAAATACGACCAAGATGCAACATTGGAAGCATTTAACTGGTACTTAGAATTGTTTAAAGACAAAGAAATAACAAGATCAGGATTTGGATTAGGTATGGGAAGACTAGTTCAATTTTTACAGGGGTCAACGAGGGTTGTATCATTTTAATTTTTATTAAAACTTTTAACCAATAGCTTCTCTATTTAAGCACAACTTTAGTAAAAAGCAAAAGTTTAAATTTTAAACATTTTAATTAAGGTTGCATGAAGTTAAAAGATTTTTTCAAGTTAACTAGAGCCAAATTGTTAATATCATTTACATTATTTATTGCCAGCCTAGTTTTATCCTTAACATTGGGGATCTCAACCGAACCTCGAGTTAGTGCTTTAATTTACCCTCCAGATTTTGTCTACTCATATCTTCATTTTTCATTAACGAAACCAGTGGCCTCCTTAAATAATTGTATTTTTCCCGGTTGCAACTTAATTATTGCCATATTAACATTAATAACAAGCATAGCAATTTATTATTTTCTAGGGGCCTTAATATATTATTATTGGTGGGGTAAAAAGTCTAAAAAACTAAACCTTTAAATTAAAGAAGATATGTCAAATATTAATGGTTAATTTTAAACCTTCATTGTTAAAAGTTATTCTCACAATAGTATTTGGCATTATTGTATTCTATCTATTCTTAATCCCAGTTGGCGTCTGTAGCATATCAGTTTTACCGGATTGCGTTTTATCTCTTGTAATTAATACACCATTACTATATGTTTACCTCTTGGTGTCCTTTTTACTAGTATATTGTCTTATTTCCCTAGTCCAAAAGCCTAAAAAGAAATAACAGTAAAATTTAAACAACTATAAAGTAGCTACAAAACATAAGATTTAAATACTTTAATTGTGCAAGATATCTTGAAATGTCACTTGAAACAAAATTAGAACTATCAGATTTTGAAGTTATTGGAAAATTACCTGATAATTTAGTGCAAACACCTACTTTTTTAGAAGGAGAATTTGGAAGAGCTGTTTATGAAAGATATCAAGAATTAAGAGAATCTGTTTTTAGTAATAATCCAAATTTAAGATTAAAATTTGAAAATGGAGTTATTATACATTCCACACCTTTTGATGCAATATTAATAGATCAAATACTTAAAGAAGTTCAAGGAAAGCCAAGAACGCCTTTACCAAGACATTTTGAAGATCAAAGAATACTTGATATGGTAAATGGAGAACACTATTCTGATACTAGAGCTTTTGTACTTAGAAATCCAAAAGACTCCTATAATTCAAGAAATGAACCACTAGCCGAATTTTTAGCAGAACAACAAGGCGTAGAGTTGTCAAGATTAGAAAGAGAACCAGTTATGCTTTATGGTTTCACTTTACAACCATGGCCCGAAGATAGAAAAGGTTATGGATTAAGAACCACTCCAAATGAAGAATTTACTGTACATCATGATGATAGACTTCTAGGAAAATGGAATGGTTATAGGTTTACTAAAATTGATAAAATAGGATTTCCAATAGACTTAGATAGAACTAAAGGTCATAGAACTTGGTATACAAGACAAGATGGCCTTTCTGGGTTGTGCTTGGGCAGGAATCTGGACTTGAACTCCAACAGGGGCAACCTTGATAACTCGAACTCTGATGGTCGGGTAGTCGTCGTAAGCGACGCAGTCGCGCCAAAAACTTCTAATCAATAATTAATTTATTTAGCGAGTACTGATAATCTTTCTTATGCGTAATCTAGTAGCATAATTACTCACGGTAAAATTTTTCAGATGTAAAACCCATAAGATAATTGAAAAACCAAATATCAAAAGCTTTAGCTTCATCAGAATCATAAAGGGCATCTCTAGTTAACTTTCTAAATTCCTCTGTCGTATTTACCACAATTAGGTCATCTAAAGGAATTTCTCCTAAAATTACTACTTCTGAACCAGTTTCCCATTCTAACCCTTCATAGATCCTTCCTTCGTATTTACTAGTCTCTAATGCCACCAGTAAAGGGGTTCCATAATAATCTTCTGCTCTCCTTTTAGCATAGGTCAAAGCTGGAGCCAGATCTAAGGAAAATGAAGTAGTAGGAACTCTTTGTGATGTGTCCCAACTGCCACAATAATAACCAGCGTCTCTTATTCTCTCTTCGAGTTTTTGCTTCGTACTTCCCCTAAAAATATGTTGCCCTTCCGGTCTTATTATCCTTCTTTCCATAGAATTTTAACCTTTTATCTAAGAATGGATTCCAAGCCATCTGCAATTCTATTTGCATTAGCCATTAAACCAATAAATAAAGATGCATTATACACCACTAAGGCTAGAGCTCTTGGTTCAGTTTTTTTATCAGGATCATTTCTTTTCATGTAACCAAATGCACCAAAATATGGTATAAAATCCCGAGTTTTTAATTTATAACTTTCATCCATATACTTATGAATTAATTCTAGAATTTATAAACCTTTCTATTTTTACCACTAATAAGTTAGAATAAAACTAGGCAGGCTGTGCTTCTTCTAGAACCTTTTTATTTAGCACTTTACTTGCATCAAGAATTTCTACTCCAATTAATTTATTTTTGTTATTGAAGTCTAGAATTATATTATCATTTAATCCAATAGTCTTTTTCACTTCCCCATCTTTTATAGGATAATCTAAGTAAATATACGCCGCATCCACATCCTTATCATATTCCATTTTCATAATTCACATAATAGTTACAATCTTTATATTCTTTTCTATTTCTATGAAGGCTACCATAATTAATTTATTTTTAATCTGTCCTGCAGCAACCTTTCTTCCTTCAAATGACTTCTTAATATAAATTGGATGTTCTAAAACATACTCTACATCAAGTTCAGTAATACCTCTTTGCTTCATTCTTTTTATAGCGTGATCAGAATAGATAATAGCCATAGAAAGCATAAGAAAGATTAATTTATATCGATATCGGTCTTATAATTCTTCTTTCTATTTTTATTGTTCATCTTTATGATATAAATCTAAGAATATAACCTTATCTTCATCCTTAAGATAAGCGTAGGAAAGTCTAAATGGTTTTATGTAAACTTCTCGGGTTCCTTTCCTATCATGCATCATTGGCTTTCCAATTTCTGGGTTATCTATTATTTTCTTAATCTGTACCTTAATTTTCTGTTTTGTCGAGTTATCTCTGATCTTGTTGATTACTTTCAAGAAGTTCTGACTGTGTTCAATATTTAGCATTTCTCTAATTCTTTAAGAAACTCATCTGCAGATTTGGAAACGAATTCGCCTCTCTCATAACTTTTCCAAGCTTTCTCAGTTCTCCTTGCAAACTCCAAATCTTCTTTTAAATTTTTGTCTAGTTTAGAAGCCTTTTTAAGAATAATTTGATCTTTAGTCTTAATAATTAACAATTTATCTCCTTCCCTAAGATCTTCCCTCATTTTAGCAGGGATTACAACTTGTCCTTTAGAACTTATTTTTGTTATAGCTACATCCATTTTGATCACTAGTAAGACCTATCTTACTAGCTATATAAATCTTTCTATAAAAGTTCGCATAAACAATAACTTTATATCTTTAGCATTAAATTATAAATAAATGCTTCAAAAACTAGATAATGAACTAAAATTAAGAGGTTTTTCAAAGCAAACAATAAAGAGTTACACTTTACAAATAAAATTATTCTCAAATTTTATCAAAAAAGATATTAATACAGCAACAAAAGATGATATTAAATCATATTTAGGTAATTTAATCTCGGAAAAAAATCTAAGTCCAAACTCAATTACATTAAAAAAAGCTGCATTAAAATTTTACTATCATGAAATCTTAAATAAATTCATAGTTGACTTTAAAACTCCTAAAGCTCAAAAAAAACTTCCTAATTTCCTAACAAAGGAAGAAATTAAATTATTAATAGAGAATGCAGGTTCAATAAAAACAAAATTAATCATAGAACTTTTATATTCCTCTGGCTTAAGAGTGTCTGAATTATGTAATTTAAAAATAAATGACTTAGAATTAAACTCTAAAACAGGCTGGGTAAGAAAAGGAAAAGGATCTAAAGACAGAATGTTTATTTTATCAGAAAAATTAGTTGAACATTTAAAAGATTACTTAATAGAAAACAAACAAAAATACTTATTTGAAGGTCCAAAAGGATCTTTATCTCCTAGAAATATTCAAAAAATAATTCAAAGAACTGCCAAAAAAGCAAATATTAACAAAAGAGTATCGCCACATTCGATCCGCCACACTTTCGCCACGCATTTATTAGATAATGGCACCGATATAAGATTAATTCAAGAATTACTTGGTCATGCAAATTTAAACACAACTCAGATTTATACTCATGTTTCTCGAGAGCAATTAAAAAAAATCAAAAGCCCTCTAGATCTGATTTAATAAGATTTATAAGCATTTAATTTAGTAATTTCTGTGCTCAAATGTCAAAATTAACATATTTGTACGGATGGTTAGGAAGAAAAGATAACCCTACTCTATTTTTAGTCGCAGCAAGGTACAATCCAAATACTGGTGCTTACAATATAGCTGTCGACGGTTTTTCTCGTTGGCTATTGAGAATCTCTTTGGAAGAGCTAAAGACTTTACATGAGGGGTATCTAGAATCCTCAAGTAATGGTGCCACAGAGGTCAGAACTACAACACTGGAGGATTTGTTTATTTTTGCTCATTTAAGATCCTCATATGAATTCGAAACAGTTAAACCAAGATCACAGGAATACAGTAGAGTAACCAGAGCGTTAAGAGGAAGACTTGCTCAAAGAGCATCACCCATTATATCATTTTCAGAAGGAACAATTGATGGGGTTCTAGCCCAATCAAATTTTCCACATTATTATCCTGTAAGACTAACTAATTACCCTGTTGTACTAAAGATTCCTAAATCTACTTTAGAAGACCTCTCTCAGTAATTATCTTATATCAATAACTAAATTATTAATTTCATAATGTTTATCTAAATAATTTTCTGCACTTCTAACCTTCTTAAAACCCTTTACTTTATCTTTTAATTTATCCATAACAGAAATTAATTTTTCTTCTGTATCTCCGTCTTCAGATTCATCAAATAATACATTAACTATATTATTAAAAGACTCATCATTATCTAAATTATACTTAACTTTAGCAGATTTTTTTAGTTCTTGCATTAAATTTTTAACAAATAACATACTATTTTCATTTAAACTAAACGGCTTTTTAATAGTATATTGTTTATCCCCCTCGAGATATAAGAACGTTAATTCCAATGAATTATTTCTAAAATCAAACTTTTTCACTTCAACTCTTTTTACCTTTATTTTTAAAGACATGTCGAGTATAAATATTAATCTATATTTAAATTTAACTCAAATAGAAAATAACAAATTTTCTAAAGCTAAAATATTCTTATTAAATACAAAAACTTTTAAGCAATAATAAAACTAAATATTATAATAATAAACTAAAATATTTAAGTAATAAATTGCTAGTAAGTTTTAATCATTAATCATAAAATTTAGACACAAATTTTCAACAAAAAACAAAAATTAACCCAAATAATCTAACTCATAATTAGATTCTTTTTCTTTCTTAGAATCTAATGCTTTCTTGCTTCCTTCTAATAAAGTCTTTAATTTCCCTTCAAATTCATCAGCTTTTTTAAGTAAAGGCTTATAATCAACATTTAATCCTAAATATTTATCTAAAATCTCAATAACTTTTGCAGACGCTCTTGAATCAGGGACTGGTAATTTACTTTGAGCTTCTGCAAAAACACATGATAACGGTAATCCTTTCTTCAATAATAAAGCACCAGTAACGCCCATTACCACACCTTCATCTAATGGATTACTTCCGGTTTTTTTCCATTTTTCTTTACTTTGAGAATAATAATAAGTATTAACAATAACTTCTTTTCCAGTAACTTCTTCTTTTACACTACCAACTCCTTCTATACTTATAATCTCTTTAACTTTTAGTTGCTTACTTAAGTCATTAATAATTTCTGCTAGTTCCCATTCCATACCTGTAACACTAATTAATGCATGTAAAATAACAATCTTATTTTTCTTAGCATAAAATATACCAATAGGATCTATAACTTTTCCATCATGGACCATAACAACAGGATTTATTTTATCACTTTGAATTCTTCCAATTTGCTTAGCATTTAAATGAGAAATCAAAAATTCAGTTGTAATAGTTCCAATTAAACCATAACCTGGAAAACCTTCAATTAAAATTACACCTTGTGGTTTTTCTGTTAACTCAATCCTCATTTTATCTATTGTTTGGTGTAAGTTGTTTAAATACTTTTGTATTTTACATATAATAAAAGGAGCATGAATTGGAAAACTATATAAAACACTAACTATTTTATAAAAATTAATGATTGATCCCAGATTAATTGATTTTTTAAAAAAAGAGTTGAAAAATAGGCACTCTGAAGAATTTCTAAGACAAGGATTAATTACAAAAGGTTGGCCAATTCCTACTATAGATGATTCTATAAAAGAAGCAAAAAGACAAATTAACATTGAAAGTTTAACTCCTTTAATAACTCAAGCTCAAACTCCAACAGTAGAACAAATAAAAAACATTTCAGAAAAATCAGCTATTGAAAGACCAAGTTTTGACAGTCATACATTAATCATAAGTTTAATAATGTTTTTAGTTATTGCATCTATTCTAACTTTTACAGCTCTAGTTTTCTTTTACATGCAAGGAGTCATGGATTATAGTGTATATGATCCAACATCAGGCACTAATTTGAAAAAAACTTGTATATATGAAAACTGCTCAGATTTAAGAGATCATGCACTAGACTTTGCAAAACAAAAATTACTTTTATCAATAATAATAGGATTAATAACATCCTTAATAATAGTATTAATCTATAATTTCGTTAGTTTTAAGAAAGTATTTTTATGGATAATACAAGCTTTATTTATTATATTCTTATTAGTAATGGGGTATTTATGGTTTAATTTTACTAGGGGAATTGGTTAATAACAATATTTTTAAATTGAGCTACAAGACCTTATTTTAAGGGCCCGTAGCTCAGCTTGGTTAGACATTTAGGACCAAAGCACTTGGCTCTTAGCTAACATAAGGAGATACCAAGGGGTCGAGGGTTCAAATCCCTCCGGGCCCATGTCTATTAAAATTAGAAATTATTAAATATGTAATTATCATTAAATTAACAAATTGGTTCTAATTAACAATATTAACTCATGGATAGAAAATTTAAGAGGCTCTAATAAGATAATAATTGTTGAAGGAAAAAAAGACAAACATGCCTTAGAATTATTAGGTATTAAAAATATCATAACTTTAAATAAGCCATTATTTGAAATTGTTGAAAATATTTCTAGTAATTATAAAGAATGTGTTTTATTAACTGATTTAGATAAAAAAGGAAAAATTCTTTATTCAAAATTAAAAAAAGATCTGCAAAGAAATGGAGTTAAAACTAATGATAATTTTAGGAATTTTCTTTACAAAAGAACTAATTTAACAAATATTGAGGGATTATTAACTTACTATAACAATACTAACCAGAAATCCCTCTTATTCCCTTAGGTTTCTTTTTAGTATACCCCCAGTAATATTCAATATCTGTTAATCTCTTTTCATAATAAGTTTTGTCCATACTTGAAATTTTATGTAGAATTTCGTAAAAACTCCTAGTTAGTTCCACAACTTCAATTTCAGGATCATACAAAGGAATCTCAACAATTATAGAATCTGCAATAAAGCAAAGCTCTATTTGTTTTAATAAATTTTCTAATGCCTCATTCTTAGCTATATCTACCATAAAGATATTAACATAGAAATATTTAATAGAGCTTTTATTTGTTGCTTTTAAAGTAGACTTTTTATCCTTTCAATACTCTCAGCTATTTTATCGCCACTTTCTGTTAATCTAATAATTTTAATTCTACCTTGCTTTTCAAAATTCACAAGCCTTGCTTGTTCCATTTGTTGAAGAATTTTAACAGCATGTGAATAAGTACAGTCTACTTCTTTTGCTAAAATACTCCCATATCTATTCTTACTACTCTTTCTTAAAGCCACCAAAATCATTGCTGGTTTTTTTCTAAAAAACACTTCAAATATTTCTTTTTTCTTAGCCATTTAATCTCTACCTCTGTGTAACAAATAAATCTCAAATATATTTAAAGATTTATATATTGCAATAGATATGTTTTTTTATTGCTTTATTTTTTAAGCTACTATAATATTATAAAGCTTTAGCTAAAAATTCTCTAAAAAATTAGATTTTTCAATTATCTTTTGTTAATAATTAATACTTCCTGTCAATCAAAAGATTTAAATTGAGTTTAATCATCTTAAACTTTATGCTAGATTTAAGATCAATTAGGGAAGATCAATCAAGAATTAAAAAAGACCTAGAAAAAAGGGACCAAAAAGACAAAATCAAATGGATTGACGAAATTATAAAATTAGACAAAGAATCTAAAAACTTAAAAAAACAAGCAGAAGATTTAAGGCATAAACGAAACAATCTTTCTTTAGAAATAAATAATGCCAAAAAAGAAAAAAGAGATCTTAAACCTATTTTAGAAGAAGCAAAATCAATCCCTAATAAAATTAAACAAATTGAAGAAAAACAAGAATCAATTTCTAAAAAATTAGATTACTATCTGATAAGAATCCCTAATTATTTGGACAAAACAGTGCCTACTGGAAAAGATGCTTCTGAAAATAAAGTCATCAGAAAATTTGGAAAAGTACCTAAAATTAGTTTTGAACTGAAAAATCATGTTGAATTAATTGAACATTTGGGTTTGGCAGATTTTGATGCTGGAAGAAAAGTATCTGGTCAAGGATTTAACTATTTATTAGATGATATGGCTCTTCTAGATCATGCCTTACAAAGATATGGTGTAGATTTTGTTTTAAAAAATGGGTTTACTTTAGTAGTGCCCCCATTAATGCTGAATAAAGATACTTTAAGTGGTGCAGTAGACTTATCTGCTTTTGAGGAAGTAATCTATAAAGTTGAAAATGAAGATTTATATTTAGTAGGAACTGCTGAACACTCTTTAGTTTCAATGTTTAAAGATAAAATATTAAAAAAAGAAGATCTACCAATTAAAGTTACTGCTCTAACTCCTTGCTTTAGAAAAGAAATTGGTGGCCATGGAGTAGATACAAAAGGACTTTTTAGAATGCATCAATTTAATAAAGTAGAACAAGTAGTTTATTGCCATCCAAATGATTCTTCAAAAGTTCTTGAGTTAATGCAATCTATTACAGAAAAATTCTTCAAAAGTTTAAAAATTCCGTTTAGGGTAATAGAAATTTGTTCAGGAGATCTAGGTGGGAAATTCTCAAAACAATATGATATAGAAGCTTGGTTCCCAAGACAAAATGAATACAAAGAAGTGACTTCCTGTGGAAATTGTACAGATTATCAAGCAAGAAGATTAAATATAAAGTTTGAATATAAAGGCGAAAAAGAGCATGTTCATATTTTAAACAATACTATGGTAGCCACTTCAAGAGCAATGGTTGCAATTCTAGAAAATTACCAACAAAAAGATGGAAGCATAAAAATCCCAACCGTCCTTCAAAAATATATGTATGGGAAAAAGAAAATAATTTCAAAAAAATATTCACAATGAGCTATTTATAAAGTCATTTGCTTTAATTAGTAATTCTTTCATGTTTTTAAATTTAATAAGTTCAATAGCTTCTTCAAAAGTAAGCCATTTAAAAGAATCATGTTCATATGATATTCTTACATCCTCAGTCTTAGTCTCAACTAAATACAAAACTATCTCTCTTAGTATTAAATCCCCTTTAAGTTTATAAGTAAAATTATAAATTTCCCTAAATCCATCAATAAACTTAATATCGGTAATTCCTGTTTCTTCTTCAATTTCTCTTTTTACAGTATCTTTTTCTTCTTCACCTTTCTCAATACGGCCTGTAACAAATTTGAAATATTTCCCATTTAATAGAAGAAGAAATTTCCTTTCACTATTTTCCCTAAAGATTATTGCTCCACAACTAACACTTTTCAAGCTTAACACCTTATCTATTTACAGTTTTTAAACAAGCCAGGCAAACATTATAAGCTTTATGAAAACAATTTTCACATACACCTTTCCCACATTTTTTACATGAATTTACTGCTATTTTCAAGCCACAAATTTGACACTTTTCAAGCCTTTCCATCAGATTTATAAATACTCAAATATATATAAAACTAACTAGAATTTTACTAAAGTTACTAAAATGAAAATCTTAGCAGTTGGTTGTATCCATGGGGACATTTTAAAAGTCAGAAAACTAGCAGAAAAAGCAGAAAAGGAAGAAGTAGACCTAGTAGTCTTATGTGGAGATCTTACTTATGCAGATACATCTTCAGAAAACTTAATAGGTCCATTTTTAAAGAAAAATAAGAAAGTAGTATTTGTTCCTGGAAATCATGATTCTATAGCAACTATGTATCTTCTACAAGATTTATATAAAATAACTAATTTACATGGTAATTCTGTAAATATAAAAGGTATAGGTTTTTTTGGTTGTGGTGGCGCTCCATATGTAGGCCCTAATTTAACAATAACAGAAGAAGAAATCTTTGATAAATTAAAAAAAGGCCATGACAAAATAAAATTCTTAAGTAAAAAAGTTATGGTTACTCATGCACATCCTAAAGGTTCAATAGGAGAAAATTTAGCACATCCAATAATAAAAGCTAGTAAAAGTATTAGAAAGGCAATAGATCAATTTAAACCTAATTTGCTTTTATATAGCCATGTACATGAAGCTCAAGGAATTGAAGAGATAATTGGCAGTACAAAATTGATTAATGTTTGTAAAGAAGGAGTTATTGTAAATATTTAGTGTAATGTAAACTCTAAGGGGTATAACGGACAAAAAATTTAGTATACTAAGAAAAGAGAAAACAGTTAATATCTATGGGGGCAAACTCGGTTGTTTAAACGTCATTCTATTTAAAACGTTCAAAGCGAGGGGATGCTATCTGTTTCGTTTCTAGCACAATATTTTACTACTTTAATTATAGCTCCATAATGCGCTAACATTTCTCCTTTTGTCTCTTTAGGAATTTCCTTTTCTTGATAAAATGATACAACCGCACTTTCTAGTTCTGAAGGCAAACCCCCAGAAGAGCCATACCAGGCAGACTCATCATTCCACGCCCAATATGGTGCTTGACGTAAGAAACTACACTCATTCACTGCATTGGCACTTCTGACTAAATCAGGATTTCTTGATGCAATTACAAAGAAAGGTTTATATGCCCATCCCCAATTGCAATCCAAACTATATGTAAGAACAAGGTCAGGTATTTTAGCGTCATCTAAATTTATATCTTCATGTATTTTATTCGCTCTTTCTGCTTCTCTCTTCCACTTTCTTATTATCTGCTTTACGCGTTCTTCTGTTTCCATTTTAACCACCATAGAATTACTATATAATATATAATATTTAAATGTTTGCTGTAAATAATTTACGACAAATAGAAGGACTTAAATAGTTTGAAGTCTTAAAATATATATGGAACTTATACAGTCTCTAAAAAAATTCGGACTATCAGAAAAGGAAGGAAAAGTATACTTAAGTTGTTTAGAGTTAGGAGAAACTACAGCAAGTGATATAGCAATAAAAAGCAATCTACCAAGAACATTGGTTTACGATATACTGGAGAGATTAATAGATTTAGGATTGATATCGTATTCTATTAAAACACATAAGAAAGTATTTAGAGCATCTGATCCAGAAGAATTTCTTACGATAGTACACGAGAAAGAAGAAGCAATAAACGAAGCATTGCCAGAATTGAAAAGATTACAGAAAATAAAAGGAGTGAAAAGACCTAAAGTAGAGGTATATGAAGGGAAAGAAGGAATGAAAACGATAATGAATGACATTCTGCGTTCTGGAGCAAAAGAGTTTCTTGCATATGGTAGTTCAAGGTCATCATTTGAAGTTATTCCTGCATTTATGGATGAATGGCATAAACAAAGGATCAAACAGAAAGTAACAATGAAAATTTTATATAATAACACAAAAGGAGCAAGAGAAAAAGCAAGGAAAAGGTCAGAATCATTAAAATACGCAATCTATAGATTTATGCCCATAGAATTAGAGTCACCTACAGCTACAATTATATATCAAAATAAAGTTGTTCTTCAATCCTGGACAAAAGACCCATTTGCTGTTTTAATAGAAGATGAACAAATGGCAGAAAATCAAAAAAGATACTTCGAGGAAGTTTGGAAGAGAAGCAAGAAATTATAGAAATTAATAAATTTAGTTAATTTTATAAAACAATTTGTTTGAATTCTAATAATGGCAGAATTAGTTATAACTGAAAAACCTTTAGCAGCCCAAAAAATAGCTACTGCTTTATCAGAAGGTAAATTAGAAAAAAAATCAGAAAAAGGAGTTCCATATTACGAAATAAATCATAAGGGAAAAGAAATACTAGTTGCTAGTGCAGTAGGCCATATATTCATTTTATCGGAAAAAATAAAATCCAATACATATCCAGTATCTGAAGTAGAATGGAAACCAAGTTACTTAGCTTCCAAGAATTCAAGCTTTACAAAAAAATACTATGATGTTCTTAAAAAATTAAGCAAACAAGCTAATGAATTTACTGTTGCAACAGATTATGATATAGAAGGTTCTGTTATAGGTGCAAATATAGTAAAATACATTTGTAATAAAAAAGATGCTAAAAGAATGAAATTTTCAACATTAACAAAAGATGAATTAATAAAGTCTTATGAGACTGCATCAAAACACCTAGATTTTCCTCAAATAGAAGCAGGAGAAACAAGACATGAACTTGATTTTTTATGGGGTATTAGTACATCTCGTGCATTAACTAATTCCATAAAAAATGCAACAGGCAGATATAAAATAATGTCTACAGGAAGGGTCCAAGGACCCACTTTAAAAATTATAGTAGATAAAGAATTAGAAATTAAAAAATTTATCCCAGTTCCATATTGGCAACTTCAATTACTTGGAAATATAAAATCAAAAACTCTAGAATTTTTCCATGAAAAAAATAGATTTGATAATGAAAAAGAAGCTAAAGATATTTATGAGAAAATAAAAGGTAACGATGGAAAAGTTCATGAAATTAAAAAAGATAAAACTTCCATAAAACCGCCCTCTCCATTTGATTTAACTTCTTTACAAATAGAAGCTTATAGAACTTTAAGAATTCAACCAAAAAATACTTTAGAAATTGCTCAAAATTTATATTTAACAGGTCTTATTAGTTATCCTAGAACTAACTCTCAACAACTTCCAGAATCATTAAACTACAAGGAAATAATTTCAAAATTATCTAAACAAACCGAATATAAAGATATTTGCAAAAACTTACTTTCCTTAAAGGAACTTAAACCAAATAATGGGAAAAAAACAGATAAAGCACATCCCGCAATTCATCCTACTGGAGAAATCCCAGAAAAACTTACACAAGAAGCCCAAAATTTATATGATTTAATTGTAAGAAGAACTCTTGCAAGTTTTTCATCACAAGCAATTAGAGAAATAATAAATTTAAAAATAGATGTTAAAAAAGAAATATTTGTAACAAATGGCTCTAGAACAGAAACATTTGGCTGGCTGGCAGTTTATGGAAAATTTAATCCGTATAAGGACGAAGAAATTCCGGAAACTAAAAAAGATGATTTAGTAAAAGTAATAGAATTAAACTTATTATCAAAAGAAACACAACCTCCTAAAAGATATACTCCTGCTTCAATAATAAAAAAGTTAGAGCAACTTGGACTTGGAACAAAGTCTACTAGATCTTCAATTGTAGAAACTTTATTTGATAGAAATTATGTTAACAATGAATCTATAGAAGCAACTTCTTTAGGGATAAAAACAATAGAAACCTTAGAAAAATATTGCGTAGAAATAGTAGATGAAAAATTAACAAGACATTTTGAAGAGGAAATGGAACAAATTCAAGATGAAAAAAAGAAAAGAGAAGACGTTATAGAAGAAGCTAAGAAAGTTTTGATTAAAATGTTTAAACACTTTAAAGAAAATGAAGATAAAATTGGAAAAAGCCTTTATGAAGCAAACCAAGAAACCCTCAGTACCCAAACTATTGTAGGAAAATGTTATGATTGTGAAGGAAGTTTAAAAATAAATTACTCTAAGAAAAATAAATCATATTTTATTTCTTGTAATAAGTACCCAGATTGTAAAGCAATATTTTCAATACCAAAATATGCTTTACCAAAACCATCAGGGAAATTTTGTGGGGAATGTAAATATCCAGTTATTAAAATGATAAGAAAAGGAAAAAGGCCTTATGAATTTTGCATTAATAAAAACTGCAAGAAGAAATTAGAATATCAAGAAAGTCTTAACAACTAACTATCCCCTCTTCTTTAATATCAAAAATAAATTCACTTAGACCAGGTTTTCTTAAATAAGCAATTCTTTTACTATTTTTTGTAAACTCAATAACTTTTTTAGAATAAGGAAATATAACACTATATCCAACCATCTCAATTTTATTTAAATTTGTATTGGAAAATACTTGATTTGTTGTAATAACATCAATTCCTTTTTTTGTTAGATCACCTAATTTTTTTACTTGTAAATTTAACATATTTATAGCTAATTCCTTATCATGTTTCATAAATATTCTATAATGGTTGCTTAAAGTATCAATAATTACTAAAGAAACATTTTTTGTTAATTTATCAATCTCTGTTATTCTTTTATGTTGTTCATGAAAACTATCCGCCTTTAATAATATTAAGTTATCAGTTACTTTTTGATAATCTTCTTTTGCAATTTGTTGTATTCTATCTATTGAAAATCCATTTTCAGTATCAATAAATAAAACCTTTTTTTTATTTTTTGCATTTTCAACAGCTGCCATCAAACAAAAACATGTTTTTCCAGTTCCAGCTTTTCCATAGATTGTTGTAATTCCACTAATACCTACATTCAAAAACGCATTAAAGTCTTTATTTCCACAACTAAGCATAATATATATTCCTGGATTTAATATAAAAAGCTATCTTATTACATATGAATTTACACAGAAAATTTTAAATATGTGACTATTTCTAGATATTTATGTTTAATAAAATAGACTATTTAATGCTCCATACAAATAATATAGAAAGATCAATTAATTTCTATAACCATACATTAGGATTTAAAATTAAATTTAAGTCAGATGCATGGTCTGAACTAGAAACAGGTACAACAACCTTAGCATTACATTTCACTAAAGAAACAGTAAATCCATCAAAGTTTATATCATTTGGTTTTGGTGTAGAAGATATTCATGATATATTTAACAAATTAATGGCAAGTGGGGCTAGATTAAACACAAACATAAAAGAAGAAGGAGATTTATTAATTGCATCTTTTAAAGATCCTGATGGTCATATATTTTGGGTAGCTCAACAATTAATTAAATTGGAAAAGAAAGACTAATTTAAAATTAAAAAGAAATTTAATAAATATTTTAAGTAAAAAATTGGAGGGATATTAATGGCAGACGCAAAAAATTACGGACCTACTTTCTTAAGACTAGGTCTTGGTATTTTATTTATATTTATGGGAATAGGAAAATTTCAAAATCCTTCTGGAGTAACTGGAATGCTTCAAAATATAGGGTTTCCAGTTGCTATTTTCTGGACATGGATTTTACTTTTATCAGAAATAATATTTGGTGCAGCAATTTTAATTGGATTTAAAGTTAAATTCACAACAATTCCACTAATAATTATAATACTTATTGCCTTAGTAACAGTTCAATTAAAAGGATTGCCTGGAACACAACAAGGATTATTAAAAGACTGGTCAATATTTATGAGCTTAATAGCTTTAATGTTGCTAGGCCCAGGAAAATTAGCAGTGTCAAAAAATTAATTTTTTTAATTATTAACTTCTTTTATAGACTTATATAGTAATCTTGGATAATTTCTTAAAACGTTTTTAAATTCAACAGGATAAATAAACGGAATTGAAGCATAATAAGACATTTTATGGAAAAATCCATATTTTCTATTAACTAAGAATTTAAAAATAGGTTTAAATGATTTAGGCATTGCTGCAAATATGGGCATTAGAGAATTAAACTTATAAGCTTCATCTTTATAATCTGATTTTAACATACTTGTCATATGATAAGAACCTTCTCCAGATTTAACTTTTTCTAAGTCTTCCTTTTCGTATAAATTATTTTTTTCACAATAATCGGCTAGTTTAGTTCCTGGAAAAGGATACAAAATAAATGATGCAGTACTATTAGGATTTAAATCATAATTTAAATCAACACTTTCCCACATTTCTTTAGGAGTTTCTTCAGGATTTCCGAATATAAATTCAGTTTGTAATTTAATATTATTGTTCTTAATTATACTTGCTGCCTTTTTTATTTGTTCATTAGTTCCGTATCTTTCAAAGATATCAATTCTTATATGCTCATTTCCAGATTGAACGCCCATTGATAAATTCATACAGCCTGCTTCAGCTAGTAATTTAATATTCTCTTCGTTAACAGTTAATGGATGCACATTTCCATAAAATGGAACATCAACTCTTTTCTTATACTCTGGAACAAACTCTTGTAGCCATTTAACATTATATGGAAATAAATCATCCTCAAACATTATTATCTTAGGATTATATTTTTCTTTATAATACTCAAGTTCTTCTAAAGCTCTTTTTGGACTTTTGTATCTTAAAGGAGGAATTCCTTTCATAGAATTAATGCAGAAAGTACATTTGAAAGCGCAACCTCTACTCATCATTGTTAATAATCTATGTTTAAAAACACCATACTTATAGAATAAATCCTTATCTAAAAATGGAAGTTTATCTAAATTATCTATAAAAGGCCTTATAGGATTTTCAATATATTTTCCATTTTTTTTAATAACTAAATTTTGTATTTTTGAATGATCTTTTCCTTTTTCTAAGTGATCTACTAATTCTAAAATTGCTTCTTCACCTTCTCCTTTACAAGCCATATCAAAATATTCTTTATCTAAAATTCCTGAAGGATCTGCAGAAGCTTGAACTCCACCAACAATTGTAGGTACATCTAAGTCTTTTTTTAGTCTTGATGCTATGCTATTAACATAAGGATACATATTAGAAACTCCACCATAAGCAATTAAATCAGGTTGAAATCTTTTAGCCTTTTTAACTAATTTATCTTCAATCTTTAATTTCTTAAATAATGGAAACTTAAAATAAAAAGTATCATCTAATCCAGGATCAAAAATTAAGTCAGTCTTATGACCAGCCTCTTTTAATACAGCTGAGATACTTTCAATAGCAATATTTTCAGTACCTCTATAATAAAATAGTACTTTCATTATAATTTATAGGTTAAAATGTATTTATAATAATTTTGGTATAAAATGATTATACTAGTGATTATTAATACAAAATTAACTAATTGGGCCATAAGTTATCTCTCTATAAATTGCTGTTGGCTTTCCTAGACAAATCCATTGTTCATATGTTAAAATAGGTGCATTGACTCTGCTGCCCCCAAATTCAAATGAATATAATCTAAATTCAACATTACTATGCATAAGTCTATTTCCATTAGTCTCAAAAGCTTCAATAATCTCTTCAAAAGATTTGTCTTCTAAACCTAAGTTAACACTTCTCATAATTAAATTCTCAGTGTCGCATGAAATTTGTAATTCCCTAATAAGATTTTGTTTTTCTATTCCTCTTTCATAAAGTGAAACATGACAAAAACCATGTCCAAAAACAGGCTTAGCAGCTAAACACACACTACTAAGAGAAAATTCTTCTTTTTCAACCATCCTTACTTTTTCAAGCACATTTTCCATTTTAGGTGTACAAATTATTTTTAAATTTAATCAGAATCACAAAAATCTTATAAAATTATCTATAAAATATTATTTCACATAAAAAAGATATATTTTTAAATCTATATGGTGTATAATACACTATGGAAATTCAAAAACTTTCATTAGACGAACTAGTATCTCTTGCAAGCAATGTGACTGATTGGAGAGAACCTACTTCTGAAGAAAAACATGATGTCTCACATGATGTTGTTGGAGCATACTACATCGGTTCTTTAAGTGATATAAGATTTGATTTTTGTTATGCTGAGGTTGATGTAGAATGCGCAGATGACAGAATATCTGATTTTAGTACAAAATCTACTTGGTATCTAAAGGCAACTTATGATAAAATAGTACTAGGGGAAGAATTTGCTTCTAAAAAGAAAATTGGTCCACTTATTGAAAAAGTTCAAGAATTAACTAGTGAAAATTACAAGTTAAAGTCATCTAAGGCTTTTGCCTATGCAAGAACCATATTAGAAGGTCTAAAAGTACATCAATAGTTCTAATCCATAACAATTAAAACATTTACAAAACTGTTACTATTTGTGCAAAGCCCAAAATTTCGAAATATTTATATATTAGTTAGTATATACCTTTAAGTATACACTAAAATGGACATATTTGATAACATCATAGTTTGTAAGAATTGCAATAAAGAAACAGAAAGAACTATAGTAAATAAAGATGGTTTTAAATTAAGATCATTTACATGTACAAATTGCAATAAAGTTTGGTTTCATCCCAAAGATGAAGAAGCTTATATTGAATATATAAAATTAAGATCAAAACCATTTAAAGTTAAATTAAGATATGTTGGAAATTCATATATTGTTTCAATTCCAAGAGAAATAATAGAATTTGAAGATATAGAACGGAGGTTAAATAAGATAATTGAAATGTCTCTTGAAGAACCAGGTAAGTTAACTTTAGTTTTTTCAAGGCTAAGAAAGATTTATTAAATTACTTATCTTAAATAAAAAAATGATTAAAGACATTAATGAAGTAAAATTAAAAGTAATGGAAGCATTACAAGAAGAAGCATATAAAGGGATTGTAAGAGTAGACTCTGAAACAATGCATGTTATTGGAGTAAGACCAGGAGACATTATAGAAATAGAAGGCCAAAGAAAAACAGTAGGTATTGTAGATAGAGCTTATCCAACAGATGTAGGTCAACAAGTCATTAGAATGGATGGTATTATTAGAAGAAATGCAAAAACAAGCATTGGAGAAATTATAATTATAAGAAAAGCAAATGTTCTAGAAGCAAAATCAATTACAATAGCTCCTTCTCAACAAGGTATTGTTATTCAAGCATCTCCAGAATTGTTTAGAAGAGGTCTATTAGGAAGAGCAGTAGTTAAAGGCGACATAATTTCATTAGGTGGAGCAAGACGAAGACGAAGAACAATGGAAGATTCCCCATTTGAAGAAATCTTTAATGTATTTGAAGAAGGATTTATGGGATCATTTGGACTTCCATCATTAAAATTTGTAGTAGTTGATAGTAATCCAAAACAAGCTGTAATAGTTTCTGAAATTACAATAATAAATGTAACTCAAAAAGCAGTTGAAGTATCTGACGAAAAAATTCCTGAAGTTAATTATGAAGATCTTGGAGGTCTAGATGAAGAAATTAAAAAAATAAGGGAGATGGTTGAGTTACCATTAAAACATCCTGAAATATTTACAAGATTGGGGATAGAACCTCCCTCTGGAGTCTTATTACATGGCCCTCCTGGTTCTGGAAAAACTTTACTTGCTAAAGCTGTAGCAAATGAATCAGAAGCAAATTTCATGTTAATAAATGGGCCCGAAATTATGAATAAATTTTATGGGGAAAGTGAAAAAAGAATTAGAGATATTTTTGAAGAAGCTGAGAAAAATGCTCCATCAATTATTTTCATTGATGAAATTGATGCTATTGCTCCTAAAAGAGAAGAAACAAGAGGAGAAGTTGAGAGAAGAGTTGTTGCACAATTATTATGTTTACATCCCTCTACACCAGTCTATCTAAAAGATGGAATCAAAACAATAAAAAATTTATTTAATGAAACTGAGGGAGAAACATTTACTGAAAATGGAGTAACTTTTAAAACACCTAATAATGAAATATATGCACAAGGTTTGTCAGTCTTAGGAAAGGTAAATAACAACCGAATAATTACACTAACCAAAACTAATGCACCCAAAGCATTTAAAATAAATCTAAATAATGGAAATGAAATAATATCCTCAGAAATTACTAAATTCCTAGCAATAGATGATAATGGAATAAACTGGAAAAATGCATCAGAATTAAATGCGTTTGATTATATATTAATACCAAGAAAATTAGAAAATAGCGACGAAATCCAAAAAATAAGTATATTTGACCTTAAAGAAAAAAATAAATGGGTATTAAAATTAAAAGAAGATAGTAGTTTGTATAGACTACTAAACAAAAAATATATCCTTCTTTCAGATCTAATAAATTTAAGAGATAGCAATAAACTTAATGAATCCACTACTAGAAATAAAATATTAAATCTACTTCTTAATAAAAAAGAATTATCAAAAACTGAAATTGAAAAGGAACTAAAAATTACTAGAAAATCACTAAATAACTACATTAAGCCTTTAATAAAATCAAAAGTAATTGAAATTAGTAAGGATAAATTGCAATTAATTTTGCATTTGGATAATTTAGACCATGAAATCATTTCAATAGCAAGAAAAGAAAACAAAGAAGTTTACCCTATTAAAGAAAACTATTTTGTTACTATACCAAAGATATTAGACGAAGATTTAGCTAAGTTTTTGGGTCTTTTAATTAGTGATGGAAATTTAACTAATAATAGAGTGAATATATACGGAGAAACAACCCCTATAGCGTATGACATAGCTAAAATGTTATTCAATAAAAATATTTCAATTAGTAAAAATAATCAACGTATGGATATTTATTCTAAACCTTTAAGTTACTTTATAAATGAATATTTTGGTGTACCTATAGGAAAAAAATCATTTACTGTTAAAGTCCCAGATAAGATCTACAAATCTCCAGTTTCTGTAAAAAGTGCATTTCTAGCTGGGCTACTAGAAGGAGATGGAACTATAAAAGAAAGTATAATATTTAGTACTAAAAGTAAAGAACTTGCATTGGGGATATCAAGATTATTGCTTCAGCTAGGTATAACATCGAAGATATCCAACTATAATTGTTATCAGGTAAAAATTAATGGTGGATTTGAAAGTTTCCAAAGATTTTCAAATAATATTCTACCATATATGAAGCTTAATAGAAAAAAAGAAAATTTAATGAAATTCACAAATAGAATAAAGAAAGTATCTACAATAATATATCCTGTAAAATCCTTTTTAAAAGAAATTAGAGATAAAAACAAAATTAGAATTGACGACAGCATGTATAGATATCTATCGCCAAACCTTCCTTACCAAATTAACTCCAATGTACTTGGATATTTTGTGCAAGAATTTGGAAATATAGAAAGTCAATTCATTCAAGAACTGAAACAAGTATATACTTCGGATGTAATTCCTTGTCAAATAACGCAAGTAGAACAAATTGTTGGTGGGGAGATGTATGATTTAACTACAGAAAATTCTAATTTCTTTGCAGGAAATACACCAATAGTAGTCCATAACACCATGATGGATGGATTAAAATCAAGAAAAAATGTTATTGTTATAGCAGCTACAAATAGACCTAATGCAGTAGATCCTGCATTAAGAAGACCTGGTAGATTTGACAGAGAAATCTCAATTAATGTTCCAGATAAAAATGGAAGATTAGAAATTTTAAAAATTCATTCAAGAAATATGCCTATTGAACATTGGGACAATCTTAGTGCTGCAAAGATAACAAAGAAGAGAATAATGAACTTCCCACAAGAAGCCGAAAAGAAAATTGCTGAAAAGAATTCAAAAATCTCAGAAATGAATATTGAAATAAAACAACTTAATACCGAAATAACTAAGAAAATTGCTGAAAAGAATTCAAAAATCTCAGAAATGAATATTGAAATAAAACAACTTAATGATGATATTGATAAAATAAAATTAGAAGTTAAAAGATTAGAACAACAAAAAACAATTGTTGCTGAATCGCAATTTAGAAAAATTGTCCAATTATTGTCGTTCAAAAAAGATGAATTAATGGGGCAAGAAGATTTGTTAAAAACAAAAGTTAGAGAATCAAAAAACCTTCAAGAAAAAATAATTGCTTTTGAAGAAGAAACCAAAGATAAGATTAACAAATCAAAACAAAAAATATCTGATTATTCTAAAGAAATTGAAAATCTAGAGATAGACAAGGGAGAAATAAAGAACATTGTTATTCCAAAAGTCAATAGAAGTAAAGAGATTTTGGATAAGATTTTAAAACGCTTAGAAAATGTAAAACACGCAAAAGATTTAGTGGAACCAAATGACTCACGTAATAAATTTGCTACACGTGAATTAAAAGAAAAAGAAATTATGCAAATAATAGAACCATTATTGACATCTGGTATTGTTTCAGATAATCTTTTAGACGAAATAAGGAAAGATTCTAAACTTGAATTGTTACACTATTTTGCAGAAAAAACACACGGTTTTGTAGGAGCTGATTTAAGCGCATTAACAAAAGAATCAGCAATGAATGTATTAAGGAAAATACTTCCTGATTTAAATTTAAATGAAAAAGAACCAATTTCTGAAGATGTTCTTCAAAAACTAAGGGTCACAAGTGAAGATTTTAATGATGCACTTAAAATGGTAAGACCTTCTGCACTAAGAGAAGTCTCAATTGAAAAACCAAATGTTAACTGGAAAGATATTGGTGGTCTAGAAGAATTAAAACAAGAATTAAAAGAAGCTGTGGAATGGCCCCTCAAACACAAAGATGCATTTAAAAGATTAGGAATAAGACCTCCAAGAGGAATATTGATGTATGGCCCCCCTGGAACAGGTAAAACTTTACTAGCAAAAGCAGTAGCAAATGAATCAGAAGCAAATTTCATCAATATTAAAGGTCCATCATTATTAAACATGTGGGTTGGTGAATCTGAAAAAGGTATAAGACAAATATTTGAGAAAGCAAGACAAGTAGCTCCAACAATAATTTTCTTTGACGAAATAGACTCAATTGCAGTTAGAAGAGGACTTTCTGCAGGAACAAAGGTTACTGAAAGAATGTTAAACACATTATTAGCAGAAATGGATGGTTTGCAAGAATTAAATGATGTTGTTGTTATTGGAGCAACAAATAGACCTGATATTATAGATCCTGCTTTACTTAGACCAGGTAGATTTGACAGAATTATAAGTACACAAATGCCAGGTAAGGGATCAAGATTAGAAATATTCAATATACATACTCAACTTATGAAAGATGTCTTGTCTGTAGATGTCAATTTAAATAAGTTAGTTGACTTAACTGAAAACTACAGTGGTGCAGACATTGAAGCAGTATGCAGAGAAGCAGCTATGCTTTCATTAAGAGAATCAATAAAAGCAAAAGAAATTAGAATGGACCACTTTTTACAAGCATTGCAAAAAACAGGGCCTTCATTAAGTATTGATGATAGAAAAAGATATCAAGAAATTGAAGAAGAACTTAAAATGGCAAGAAATACACAAGCAAAACAAGAAATACCAAGTTATCTCGGATAATTTTCTATTTTTCGATTGTTATTTTTCTTTTTTTCTTATCCAGTCAATAAAGTCTTCGGGAAAAGGTAATATTATTGTTGAGTTCTTTTCTTCAGAGATATCATTCAAGGTCTGATAGAATCTTAATTTTAAGGCAGCAGGAGATTTTTCTATTATCCTACCTGCTTCAAGTAATTTTTGCGATGCTTGTTTTTCTGCTTCTGCATTTATTACTCTAGCTCTCCTGTCCCTTTCTGCTTCTGCTTGATGAGCCATTGCTCTTTTCATATTTTCAGGCAATTCAATATCTTTAATCTTAACATCAGTAACTTTAATACCCCATGGATCTGTTTCAGAGTCTACTATTTTTTGAACTTGGTTCCCTATCTCTTCCCTTTTTGCCAATACTGAATCTAACTCTGCCTTTCCTGTCATATCTCTAAGTGCAGACTGCGCTAATTGAGAAATAGCAAATTTATAATCTTCTACTTCTAGAACTGCTTTGTCAGAATTTATAACTTTAAAAAACACAACTCCATTTACTTTCATAGGCACATTATCTTTAGTTATAACTTCTTGTGCAGGTATGTCTGCAGTAATCACTCTTATGTCAACTTTAATAATTCTTTCAATTATAGGTATTATCCATCTTAAACCTGGCTGTAGTGTACCTCCATATTTTCCGAGTCTGAATTTAACTGCTCTTTGATATTGATTAATTACTCTTAATCCAGAAAAAATAAATAAAATGACAATAACTAATAATACTTGCCAAACAGCCATAAACCTAGTTATATGAATGATTATTTAAATCTTCTTTTTACAACCATTTCTGTTTTAAAGCATTTGTATTAAGAGCTGCATTTTCAGTAACATTTAATAATAATTTAAGATTTACTAGTACCATTCTACAAGTAATATATAAAAATCACCCTAATAACTTTACAAAACCTTCTTTAATTTCAAAAATTTCTCCTTCTGTAAGTAATTCATTAATAATGCTATAAACGTTTTCTTTTTCAATATTAGAATTACTAATTACCAAATTAATATTTGCTCCATTTCCGTCATCTAATCTTTCAATTAACTTAATAATTAACTGCCTACTATTTTCGCTAGATTCATTAACAACAATTTCTTCCACATAATCATCAACTTTATTTTCCTTAATTTCTTTAGCTTCCATTTTTATTCCATTTAATTTAAGCTTACCATATAACTTAAGCAATTCTAATTTTCTAACAATCTCAAAATTAGGATCTTCAATTTTTTTTATAACCTCTGGGATAATATAACTTTCTTCATTATAAGTTCTTGGCTTTCCAATTATATTAATAATATCTCCAACATTAAAATTTTCAATTTTCATAGTATCTTCTTTCCATGTCTTCACTCTTATAGCTCCACTTCCATCATCTAAAGTAATAGAAGCAAAATTTTTATCTTCACTGAGAAATTTTTCAACCACATTTGCAATAATATTTACTTTAGAAATTTTTTTATCATCAACTTGAATATAAGAAATTGGAAATTCACTATCGTCTTTATACACCTCACTATTTAAAATATCATTAATCCACACTTTATAGGCAATTAATCTTTTTCTTTCTTCCATGTCTATATTTTTTGAATAAATCCTCTCTTAGGTTCAAAAATTAAGCCTTCTTTCTTCATCCTATCTACAACTTCTTCAACACTACTTGTATCAATACCTCTTTTAGTTGCTTCTCCAACAATTTCATCAATAGAAATAGTTTTATTTCCTTTTCCCTCAATATCAGTTATTATTTCTCTAATAACAGCAATTTTACTTCTTGTTGATGCTGTAATTCCCGTATATATTCTATCAATATCAATTCTTCCTGTTTCATAATCAAAACCAACTTGCATTAAACAATGTTTTAATAATCTAATTGCTCTTTGAGAATCTTCTTTTGTAACAATATCACTTAATCTCGCTCTTGCACTAGCTTCTGCTAATCTAACTAAAGCTTCTAATTGTCTTGCTGAAATAGGAATTGCTTTAATACCTTCATCTGCTTGTCCGCTATTTCTTAATCCAACATAAAAACTTTTAATCTCCTCTATTGCAGGATTACTTAATTTAGGGAAAACTCTTTGCTTGCTATAAGACAAATATTTTTTAAGTAGTTTGGGCTCAATTGGCGATCCAATAGAAGTAGGACTTTTATGCATTGCCAAAACATGAGTTGCAATCTTATCATCTATATCTCTATTTGGCATATCCCTAATTGGAAAAATCAAATCAAATCTATTAATTAAAGTTGGGGGTAAATCAATTTGAGCAGCAATTGGTTGATAAGGATCAAACCTTCCAAGTCTAGGATTTGCTGCAGCTAGTACAGTAGTCTCCGCTCTTAATGTTGCCTGAATATTTGCTTTATTAATTGTAATTTGTTGTTGCTCCATTGCTTCATGTAATGCACTTCTATCTTCACTTCCCATTTTGTCAAGTTCATCAATTATTGCTATTCCTTTATTTGCTAATACCATTGCTCCTGCTTCTAAAGCCCAACCTCTAAGAAATTCATCTTTAACTATTGATGCTGTAATCCCAGCACTAGTTGCTCCCTTGCCACTAATGAATCTGGCCTTTGGTGCAATTTTAGTAATAAATTGTAGGATCTGACTTTTGCCCGTTCCAGGATCACCAACAAGAAGCATATGTAAATCTCCTCTTGTTTTAGTTCCATCATCTTTTATTTTCCTTACTCCACCAAATAATTGTAAAATCATTGCCTCTTTAATATCTAAATGCCCATAAATGGACGGAGCAACACTATTAATCAATTTATCATAAAGTAGTGGATCTCTTGACAATTCTATAATTTTAGTTTGATCTTCTTCATTAATATCTATTTCATCAAAAGATTCTTCAATAGGTTCTATGTAATTACAATCAATCATTAAATCATATCTAGTGCTCTGCCCCCCAGTTTTAGAAATTAAAGGAACTTCTTTTATAACTCCATAAACTCTAATCTTTGTCCCAGGAGTTGTTTTTTTCTCCATTTTTGGTTCCACTAAATCTTCTTTAACAAAAACAGCCATTCTTTTTGGTTGTTCTCCACCTTCTAAAGATTCAGGACTTTCTTCAATAATTAATCTTTGAACATCAACTAAGTCTTTGCTTAATAATCTAAATTTACCTCTTCTTCCACAGCTACATCTACTTGGCTCTTTAAACTTAGTATCTAACTGTGGAATTGAAATAGAATTACCACAACTTGGGCATTCAAACTTAGCTAAAGTAACTTGTGGTCTTACATCACTACTTTGTCTTACAATACCTTCAACAATAAAAAAATTATTTATATGACTACTTCTTATATTTTTGATAAATACTTTTTGTGATTCAGGCAAATTCCTAAACCTAATTCTTTTTAAGACATCATTTGGAAGCTCTAAAAAACTAATTGCAATTTCAGCAGCTTTAATAGTTTCTTCAGGCTCTTCTAGTAATTCATCTGCTAGTTCATGATCATATTGTAGTAAGTCAGAGAAATCAATAAGTAAATGGCTCTCTCCTTTTTTAGTAAGTTCATAAAGCTTCTTTTTGTAGCTCACTTCTACAAAATCCTTGAATTTTTCAATTTGTTTAGCACTGTCTATAGCCACTTTTTTTGCCTCTTCTATATAAAGATAGATAAGAATATAAGCTTTAGGTTTTAATTATATGCTATAGTTAATATTTTTGCTATTAATGTTCGTATAAAATTATATAGCTGCAAGATCTTGAAGTCTTGGTATTAATATTCTGCTCCAAGTTTCATATTTTTCATCAATTGACGGATCTTTTAAAAGATCTTCTATACAAACTAATCTTCCAGAATGCATTGATGATTCTTTTTGTTTTACACTATCACAATGTAAAGAATAAACAAGACCAAAATGAACACCATCAACAGGAACATCATAAGCCATTAATGTTCCAAGCAGTTTAGGATCTGATCTTCTCCAAGTTATATCAACTTCTTCTCTTAATTCTCTTTCTAATCCATTTCTTACATAATCAGAGCCATCTATTTGTATAATATAGCCACCAACACCAATAGAATGCTTGCCAAAAAGCCTTCTATCTCCATAATCTTCAATATTATTTGCCCTTACATAAGAAAAAATTCTTTTATCTTTGTCAAATATTAATACATAAGGTATTACTTGTAAAACATCTTCATCAAATTCACAATCATATCTAAAGTGAAAGAAGCCTTCTTGTACATCATGAATAGTTGGTATTACATTATCTCTTTCTATGAATTCAAATCCAGATTTATTTTTTCTTCGGTTAAGAAGCACCTTTGTATCTTGTGTAAGAACTAATCTTGAAAGTTTACCATAATCTCTAGCCGCGAATTTATAATCAAATTTTTTAAAGTACTTGGCTGGTTTAGATCCTAACTGCCCATGATAATGTGATCCAATATTTATACCATATAATTTATCTGGTTTTTTATTTCTAAATAAATGGATATTACTTATTGGAATATTATCTTCTGTTAAGGCAACGTTTCCTATTTCATGACTTCTAATTTCTAAAACAAGATCTCCTGCAAAGCCAGGATCAATAAACCCTGCAAAATGAATATCACCTATTAATCCTATATGTGAAGTTCTTTTTAATTCTGCATTTAAATGCCCAGGAATTTTTAAGACTTCTTTTGAAGCAAAAAGATAATATTCCCCCCTTTTAATTTCTACAACTCCATTCTTTCTTATTATTGGTTCAAAGAAATCCTCTGCTTCGTAACTTTCAATCCTACCTAAATCAATAGGATTTGGATTATGCCTGACTCTTAAACCAACAATTCCATCAGTGTGGCTTCCAGTTAAATCAAGATGTACCTGTATCCCATCAGTTAAAAACAAATCACTTGGTGTAAATGATTCATCTTCATTTCTCAAATAAAGTAGATTATCTTTGCTTAATTCATCTTTTGTTTCTTTAGTATTCAATTGTGCATCCAATCCATGAAAGAATCTAAGCTGATTTAATGATATCCCTGAATGTAAAATGGCATTTAATGCTAAAGGTTGAACTAATAACCAAGACCTAAGAAACTCATTTGTTTTATATGCAGGATTTATCTCATCAAAACAAACATTATAATCTGTAAGTAATCTCGTATTTATAAAAACTCTACCAATACTACTTTTTGGGGAAGATCTTACATTTTCTTCTTCTGTTATTTTTATCCTATCTTCTAAAGGTATAAGATAAGTAAATCCTTTTTTAATCTCAAATTCTTCCATAGAATGTCTTTGTCTATATCTTTTAGGAAGTTGAAGTAATGTTCTATAAACTGTCTCATTTTTTCCAGGTCTAAAAAGTCCAGCTACTTCCGATTCTAAAATAAATATTTCATCTCCAATAACAGGATCAAATGAAGCAGGTTGTATTCTATCTTCAATACTAATATTTGGTGTAATTATAAATCCCTTAGCAATTTTTTCTCTAATTTCTTGCGAATTAAGAGAAAATCCTTGTATATTATCCATAAACATAAAAAAAAGTAAATGAATTTAAAGATAGTTATGGTGTAATATAAAGTAATTGAAATATATTATAAATTAGTATTTTTACCTATTTAACCAGGACCGCTACAATCGTCACCCATTTGGTACATCCTTATTTTAAATTCTTTAAATTCACTATTAATTTATCTAAAGCTTCTCTAAGCTTAGCTTCACTTCTAGTACCAGTACAAACAATTTTTCCATTACTAAATAATAAGAAAGTGGCTCTTGTTCCATCTAATTTATAAACTAATCCTGGAAATTGTTCTGGTTCATATTCTGTATTTTCTAATTTCATAGCTAGGTCATTTAAATTTAAGTCCATCCCAACAGCTCCAGAAGCAACCATATTTTGAACTTTAATTATTGGCTTAACTTTAATCTTTATTCCAATTTTCTCAATATTTTTTATTATATTTACTATGCTTTCTTTAACTTTAGTCATTGACTTTGCACCAGTACAAACAATTTTTCCAGAACTAAAAATTAAAGCACTTGTTTTAGGATCTCTTATTCTCATTACTAATCCAGGAAACTGCTCAGGATTATATTCTGTATTTGGTAGTGCTTCTGCTAATTTTATTAATGGTATATCATGCTCTAAATTTGCAGTAGCCACAATATTTACAAGTTTAATTTCTCTTTTGACCATAACAACCCCCACCTCTTCTTTATAAACAAAATAGATAAGTTTATAAAGCTGCTTATAAGGTTTTCGAAAAAATTTTGAATATTAATCAACTTTTGAACATAAATTAAATAAAAGGCCTATTTAGACCGTTCTTAAAAAATCATTAAATTTTTTAGCTAAATTTTTATATAACAATTTTATAATATAAATCTTTAAATAATTTTCATATACTTTAGTCTACATGAAAGTAACTACATTAGTAGGGTTAGCATTAATTGTAGCTTCTTGTTCTTCAAGAGAAATTCCTAAATTCAATCCTTCAAGTCCCACACATGAAGAACAACAACTAACAAGCTGCTTTGCAGATTCTTCAGATACACTAAAATTGTTATTAGCAAAGAAATTACTTACACAAATAGCACAATATGAAATAAAATATGATTATGAAATAAGACTTAAAGATCTCTCAGAATGTGAAGAAGAATTATTGGCCATATTGATAAGATATAAGGCTGGAGAATCACAATTTAATTATTTTTCATATTATGATCGAGAAGAGGAAGCATGGAATTACCTAAAAAAAGAGGCAAGAAATACCATAATTTACAATGCTACTTCAACAGATTAAAACTTACATTAAATTCTTGATTTTTAATTTTTTCTTTACTTGAATGCTGTCCTTTATGTTCTTTAAATTCTAAAGATTCAGCACCAACTTTATCTTTAATCTCATCTGCAAATCTACTTAAGTCATAATTTGAATCAATATATAATTCAATCCTATCTTTTTTCTCAAGTTTTTCTTTTTTCCTTAAATCTTGTATTGCTCTCATAATTTCTCTAGCATAACCTTCTTGTTCTAATTCTTTAGTTAATTTTGTATCTAGTTTTACACTAAATTCTCCTTTTTTAATATCTAATTTCTTAATATTAGTTTTTCTTTTTATAACTTCATCAAGTTCTTTTATCCCTTTAGTATTCTCTGTTTTAATTTCTGCACTTAATAATGGCCATCTTATTCCTAACTGTACTTTTTCTCTTTGTGCTAAAATTTCTTGAATTATTTTTTTTGCATCTTCCATAGATTCTTCTATATCTGAATCAATTTTATCTTCATCTACCTTAGGAAGATTAAATAAATGAACTGATTTTTCTTCAATTTTAAATTTTTCTTTTAATTTCTGATAAATAAACTCAGAAATATGAGGACTTATTGGTGCTAATAAAACAACATATTTACTTAAAATCTCAAAAAGAACATTAAATACTCTTTCATCATTTTTATCAACTCTTTCCCTTATAAATTGAATATATTCTCTACTAACATTATTGACAATGAAATCACTTAAATTTCTTCCGACATAATGATATTCAAAATTTCCAATATCTTCATTATAAGCTTTAATCAATGAATTTAACTTAGAGATTATCCATTTATCTTCGATTTCTAAATCTTTTAATTTTGTAACTTTATTTGTTTGAGTTAGTAAATAAGTATTAACATTAATTAAGATATTAAAAACTTTCCAGACTTCTTTTTTAATTACTTCTACATTAAACATCTGTAATTCATAAGGCGCAATATCCAACATATAATAAAATCTTAAATTATCAGCCCCAACATTTTCAATAGCATCTTTAGCATAGACTACATTCCCTACACTTTTGCTCATTTTTTCTCCTTTATTATCTACAACCCAGCCAGGCATTGAAACTTCTAAATAAGGAGCTTTGTCAAAAGTTGCAGTTCCACAAAACATTAAATGATAAAACCATCCTCTAATTTGGTCTTGGCTTTCATTAATTCTACTTACAGGAAAATGTTCTTCAAATAATTTCTTGTTTTCAAAAGGATAATGTAAAGGCGCCCATGGAGCAACTCCAGAATCAAACCACACATCAAATATATCAATAATTCTTTTCATTTCTTTTTTACATTTGCATCTTAAAGTTATTTCTGAAGCAGTATGTAAATCAAAGTTCTTTGGTATTTTATTAATTGCATTTTTCTCAAGTTCTTCTAGACTTCCTATTACTTTTATTTCTCCACAACTACATTTCCAAATAGGCATTGGAGTTCCCCAATATCTTTGCCTAGAAATGTTCCAATCATCAGCATTTAATATCCAGTTATCAAATCTTTCTCTTGCAAAATCGGGATACCATTTAACTTTTTTATTATCCTCTATCATTTTATCTTTTATAGTGTTAATTTTAATAAACCACTGATTACTCATTCTAAATATTAATGGGGTTTTGCATCTCCAACACAATGGATACTTATGTTCAATTTTATCCTTAAAGAATAGTTTTCCAGTTTTTTCAAGCAAATCTAAAATATCATTATCAGCATCTTTAACAAACATTCCTTTAAATTGACCTGCTTCATCTGTATATTTACAAGCATCATCTAAAGGACTAGGTTCTGGTAAATTATAATATTTCCCGATTTCATTATCTGTTTTACCATGCCCTGGTGCAGTATGAACTAACCCAGTTCCTTCTGTAACTGTGGCAAAATCTTCAAAAACATCTTCTCCAGTTGCCCCTTTCTTAGTTCTTAATTTTGCAGGAACTCTCTCTTTAAGTATTGGAATACTCATAATAACTTTAAGTGCCTTTGGATTTTTCTTTAATTCTTGTTGAACAGGAACATCAATTAAACTTTCATACTCTAAGTTTTCTAATTTTTTACCTTCAAATTCTTGAATTATTTTATATTTCACTTCTGCTTCTTCTAGAACTTCTAGTCTTTTTTTAGCTAAAATTAAGTTTCCTTGAGAAGTTTCAACTTTAACATAATCTTCTTTAGGATTTGCTGCAACTGCAACATTACTTATTAATGTCCAAGGAGTAGTTGTAAAAACCAATAAATAATCATTCTTTGCATTTTTAACTTTAAATTTAACAATTACATAAGGATCTTTTAAATTAGCATAACTATCTGTAACTTCATATCCGGATAATGCTGTTTGACAATGACTACACCATAATATTGATTTTTTTCCCTCATAAACTAAGCCTTTGTTCCATATTTCTTTAAAAGTCCACCAAGCACTTTCTAAATAATTATTATCATAAGTTAAATAAGGTTCTTTCCAAGAATACCAGCTTCCTAATTTGTCGTAAACTTCTAACCATAAATCTTTATTGTCTGCAGCGCTAGCTTTACATAAATCAGTAAATTTCTTAATCCCCATTTCAGAAATCTCTTTTTTATCCTTAATGTTTAATTTCTTTTCAACTTTATTTTCTACAGGTAATCCATGAGTATCAAAACCAGGCTGAAATAATACATTATATCCTTTTTGAAAAGCTAATCTTATACTAAGATCTTTATAAACAGTATTTCTTATATGCCCGACATGAGGCACATCATTAGCATAAGGGGGCCCATCTAAAAGGAAATAGTTTTTTCCTTTTTTATTTTTTTCTTCTAAAAGCTTAAGTAAATTTATTTTCTTCCAAAATTCTCTTGATTCTTCTTCAATCTTCTTAAAATCATACATAAATTAAACTTATTAGAAGCAATTTAAATAGCTTTTGTTATATTTATTGCATAAATAACAAAGTTTAAATATAACTAAATATAACTAAATTATATGGAAGTAAAGGTTACAACTAGGAAATGGGGAAGTTCAATTGGTGTAATTTTGCCAAAAAAAATAGTAGAGCAAAATAAAATTAAGGAAAACGAAGAAATAACGATAGAATTAAAAAAAAGGCCTTTATCTGGGGAAATGTTTGGTAGATTTCCAAGATTTAAAGGTAAAAAGACAGCTCAGGAATTAAAGGATGAAATGAGAAAAGGATGGGATTGAATTATTTTTTTGATAGTTACGCTATAGTGGAAATTGTATCGGGAAACTCGAACTATGCTAAATATATAAATGAACCTGCTACTATAACCATCTTTAACCTAGCAGAAATTTACTGGGCAGCAATAAAGAATTTAGAGGACGATGAAGCAGACCAAATATTTGAAAAATACTCATTATGTGTTGTTGAAATATCTGATGATGTTCTGAAAGAAGCTATAAAATTTAGAAAAAAGTACAAATCCAAGAATCTTTCTTATGCAGACTGTATTGGTTATACTTATGCTCTAAAGAATAATTTAATATTTCTTACTGGAGATAAAGAATTTAAAGATCTAAAAAATGTTGAATTTGTAAAATAAATTAATGATTTCAAATATTAAGACAATACTATAGCATCTTTAAGTCCTCTAAAATCATTATCTAAAGTTAAGAGTTTAGCTTGGTTCAAAATTGCAGAAGTATAAATAAGTGAGTCTACAATAGACAAATTATTTTTCATTGAAAATTCCACAGCTTTTTCTGCAATTTCAAGGTTTACCTCAATAATTAAACTTCTTTTCTTAATTAATTCAAGACTTCTTTCTATTTTAAAATCATCAACTTTGCTTTTTTTCAATTTATTTTTAATCTCAAATATAGACAAAGACGATAATAAAAGAAGTTCTCCAGAATCTATAAATTCAGAATGTTTGCCATTAAAAAAGTAATCTATCCATATAGAGGAATCAATAAGCTTAGAATCTGCCATTCTTGTCTCTCAAATCTTTCAACAATTCTTTTATTGGCCTCTTCCCTAGAAAACCAGCCAATGATTCGGAGTTTTGATGTGAAACTAATTTATTTATAGCTTCATCGTAAGAAGATGATCTTGTTTCATCTTTAATTTTCTTTAATACTTTTAACGTTTTTTCATTAATTTGAATTGTAGTTACCATATAATTATATAGTTATAGGTTATATATAAACCTTTCTATTTTAAAGTCATGAAAAATACTAAATTTTATCTAAATTAATTTCAAAGCCCAACACTAACAGAAGCATCTGAGCTAACAGATGAACCTGAATCAGAACTACTTGAACTTACATCAGCACTAGAAGATATTTCTACACTATCCCCTGCTTCAATAGAACTTTCTACAGAAGTTTCTGCATAGTTATTTGTTTTCAAAGATAGCTAGAAGAAGTAATTCATTCTTGGTATTTATGCCCAAATACAATCTTTTCCAAGTAAAATTCTTGTTTCTCTAAATCATAAGAAAAAATTATTCTCAGTTTTCCAATCCATAACCGACAGCTGCCACTTAAATCATAATTAAGGTGCTTATATCTTGTAGGATCTTCTGCTACTTCTTCAATCTTCTTTTTTATTCTTTCTTGTAAATGTTTATCTAGTTTATTAAAATCTTTTGAGAATTCTTTAGTTGGAAATATTTTAAAGCTCATTCCATTCAACAAAATCTCTATTTTTAATATCTTCTTTTGCTTTTTTATAAGACTTCATGAATTCCTTGTCACTCATTAATTCTAGAGATTCAATTATCGAATCAAATTCATCCTTAACCTTAACTAAGTCTTGTATTGCTTTTTTCTTTATTGTTATTGTTTCTTCCATAAAATAAGTGATATGTACAATAGTTAATAAAAGTTTTTATTTGTAATAGTCTACCAAAAGCCAAAATAAGCCCAACAGAAACCTTTATATATAAGTTATACTACTAAAAAGTAGTTAAAAATAAAGGAGAATAAAAATGCAAACAAAATCATTACCAAAATTTCAAGGAAAACCTTTAGTAGAAGTACCTAAAGCAATACCTCAAGTAGATTTCTTAAGAGGAGATTTAGGAAGAGAAGTAGATCAAGAAGTAAGATCTAGACATCCAAATTTACCAAATATTTCAAATATAAATTATCAAAATGAAGTTATTCAAGGAAGCAATCCATTTTATGTTGTAGCTGTAAATGAAGTACTAAGACAAGAAGGATTAAGAACAGCTACACAAGCAAACTTAGAAAAAACACTAAAGTTAGGAGTTTTAGACTTAAAAGGTCATTATGAAGACTCATCCTTAGTATTAAGATCAGAAGCTGATTCATATCAACCCAATGATCATTTATCTAGAAGTTTACATAAACAAGTAAAAGCAAGAAATGCAAAGATAGAATATCCAGTAATAATTCCATTAAATGGTTTAGAATTACAAGCAGATCAAGATTCATCTTATGGTTTATCATTTAGATTAAGAGAAGATGCAGAGGTAATTTATGCACAAATCTTAGTTAAAGATGGTAGTTTTAGAAGTGAAGATATAAATGAAGAAACTGGCCTTCCAAGAAAATTAGAAAGTGATGGAAACAGACACTTATACACAAGACAAGACGGCCTTTCTGGGTTGTTCTTGAGCAGGAATCTGGACTTGTACTCCTACAGGTACCTCCTTGATGTCTCGGACTCTGATGGTCGGGTAGTCGTCGTCAGCGACGCAGTCGCGCCGAAAAATTTTGACTATCAAAAAGCTCAAACAGAAATAACTAGGGAATATGAAACCCAATTAAATGAGCTTAACCAAAGAAAAGAAAAAGCCTTACAAATATTAAAAGGAAAACAATAAAAATTCCTTTAATTTCTTTTTTATTCCTAGCTTATTATACTTAAAACAATTTAGGTATATTTGCTGGGCTACACGCCTATTAATAGCACATGGACTCTAATAAGTCTAAATGTCATAAAATTCAACCACAACATTAAGTAAATTAAAAATTGAAATATGGAGTGGTGGTGATTTACATTTAATTAATAGGCTACAATCGGGCGTTTGCTCTATCTTGGCAACAACTACAACAACGACCTTAATGGCAACAACAACCTTGACAACTCGAACTCTGATGGCAGAATAGCTCAGCAAGCTAGGCCTAATATGAAGATAATAGACGTATCATACAACAATCTTTATAAAAGTTATCAGTTTGTGAGATATCATGTCAGATTCATCAATATTTATTGAGAAATATAGACCAAAAAATTTTGAAGAATTTGTAGGTCAAGATATAATAGTCAATAGAATAAAATCTTTTGTTGAAAATAAAAATTTACCTCATTTAATTTTTGCAGGATCTCCTGGCGTTGGAAAAACTACTTTAGCTTTGATAATAGCAAGAGATATGTTTAAAGAAAATTGGCGAGAAAATTTCTTGGAATTAAATGGGTCTGATGACAGAGGCATTAATGTAGTAAGAGAAACAATAAAGGATTTTGCCAGAACAAAACCATTTTCTGATGTCCCATATAAAATTATTCTATTAGATGAAAGTGATGCCTTAACAAGAGAAGCCCAGCATGCCTTAAGAAGAACAATGGAAAATTACTCAAATACTTGTAGATTTATTTTGTCGTGCAACTATTCATCAAAATTAATAGACCCAATAATTAGCAGATGCGCAATTTTTAGGTTTAAACCATTAAATAAAGAAGATGTATTTACAATACTAAAAAAAATTGCTAAAACAGAAGGTCTAAAAATAGAAGAAAAAGCTTTAGAATTAATTTTTAGTGCTTCAAAAGGAGATGTTAGAAAAGCAGAAAATATTCTCCAAAGTTCTTCATCAATTTCAAAAAATATTAACGAGAATTTAGTCAAAGAAATAGTAAAAGAAGTAAATCCAGAAGACATTAAAAATATCTTAGAAATTGCAATTTCTGGAGATTTTATAAAAGCCAGGAATAAATTATTAGAATTTATGCTTAAAGAAGGACTTTCAGGCATTGATATAATAAAGTCAATTCAGTCAGAAATATTAAACTTAAATTTAGAAGACAAAAAGAAAATGCAATTAATTGATAAATGTGGGGATATAGAATTTAGGTTAGTAGAAGGTTCTGATGAATTTGTCCAACTTGAAGCGCTTTTATCAAATTTTATAGAAAAATGAATTTATTAAAAAAATATTCAATTAAATATATAAAAGATCTAATTTCAAATAAAAAAGAAGTAGAAAAAATAATAGATTTTGTTAAAAACTATAAAAATCAAGAAAAAAGATCATTAATAATTAATGGTCCTACAGGAAGCGGAAAAACCTCAATAGTTTATGCAATATCTAATGATTTAAATCTAGAAATTTTAGAATTAAATTCTTCTGATTTTAGAGATGAAAATTCCATAAAATCGATTATTGGAAATGCTTCAAAGCAACAAAGTTTATTCTTTAAATCAAAAATAATTCTTCTAGATGAAATTGAAGGAATTTATGGAGTTAATGACAGAGGTTTTTATCCAACAATATCCGAAATTATCGATAATACAGCCTTTCCTATTATTTTAACAACCTCTGACTTAAATGAAGAAAAATTAAAAGACATAAAGAAAAAATCAGTATGTATAAATTTAAATCCTGCAACAAACCAAGAACAATTTTTATTCTTAAAAGATATTATTTTAAAAGAAAAAATTAAAGCTACAGATTCTCAATTAATAGATTTAATAAATCTAAATAATGGACATATAAGAGCATTACTTATTGACTTAGAACTTATTACAATTAACAATAAAATAAATCAAGATTTATTAGAAATATTAAATAATGTTAGAAATAAAAAAGAAACAATAATCAATGGCTTAAATAAACTTTTTTCCTCAAATAACTTAAAGTTAAATTCAGAATTAATAAACAATTTTGATGTTGAAATAGCAGATATTTCTAAAATAAATAAGTCACCAATAGTCTTTTCAAATGAAGATGCATTATTTTACTGGCTTGAAGAAAATCTTCCTAAAATAAATCCTAAAGAATTAAATTATATAATAAATTTATTATCAAAATCAGAAGTAAATAAAGGAAGAATAATTAAAACTCAATATTGGCGTTTGCTAATATATATTAATGCTTTAGTAGCAGCTTCTACTTTAATGAAAGAATATAATGAACAAAAATTATCCTTAACTTTTAGATCCCCCAAACAAAATTTTAGATTATGGTCATTAATAAGTAAAAGAAAAACAATAATACTTAAAAAAATATCAAATAGAACACATACTTCAATTTCAAGAACAAATAAAGATATTTATCCATATTTAAAAATAATCGCCAGAAATAATAATGAAGAAATTATAAAAGAGTTAGATTTAAATATAGAGGATATAGCATATCTCTCTAAGTAGACAAAAATGAAAAAAGGGCTGAAATTATTAATTTTATCAGATTTACTTATTATAATGAGTTTTGGTTTAATTTCTCCAATATTAGCTATTTTTATTAAAGATAGCTTGGTAGGAGGAACTGCTTTTGCAGCAGGTATTTCAATAAGTGTAGCCTTATTAGTAAAATCTTTATTAGAAATTCCTTTTGGAAAAATTGAAGATCATAACAGTAAAAAAAGATTCCTTATTATAGGCACTTTTATAATTTCATTTGTTCCATTAGGTTACTTTTTCATCAAAACTGTATACCATTTGTATTTTATTCAATTTATCTATGGTGTTGGCGCAGCAATGGCATTCCCAGCATTTGGAGCATTATTTTTAAGATATCTTGATAGAAGTAAAGCAGCTTATGAGTGGAGTATTTATGGGACTGTTGTTGGTCTTGGAACAGCTATTACAGCATTTCTAGGAGGTTTTGTCGCTCAGAAATTTAGTTTTGACACATTATTCTTAGTAACATTTGTAGTCTCAGTAATTGGAACATTTGTATTATTTAAAATTCCAGCAGAACATTTAAAACCATTAAAGAAAAAAGTTTAAATTTTCATGCTTCTCAATCTTCCAATTCTCTGAGAAATAGGGGGATGTGTACTTAACATACTATTTACCCCATCAAAAGGATTTACAATAAATAAATGAGCAGTTGCCTCATTTCCCATTTTTAATTTATGTGTTTTAACTCCATAATGTAATTTAGCTAAAGCATTTGCTAAAAATATTGGATTTTTAATTATTCTAGCTCCTGTTTCATCAGCTAAAAATTCTCTGTTTCTTGATATTGCTAATTTAATAATTGTTGCTAGAATTGGGGCAACAATAGCAACTAAAATTAAACTAATAATGCTTCCTTTATTATCTTCATTATTAAATCTTGTAAAGAATGTTAAATAAGAAATTACTCCTGCAAAAACTCCTGTTATAGTCCCAATTAAGATATCCTTATTTCTTATATGGCTAATTTCATGAGCGATTACACCTTTTAATTCATCTTCATCTAGTAACTCTAAAATTCCTTCTGTAAATACAACACTTGCATGCTTATAATTTCTGCCAGTTGCAAATGCATTTGCATGTTTATCATTAATAATATAAATTTTAGGCTTTGGAATGCTTGCCATATTTGCAACTTCTCTAACAATATCATTTAATTTATGATCTTTACTTACTTCTTTGGCTTTATAAATCATTAAAACAATTTTATCAGAATACCAATAACTAAAGAAATTAATGCCTAAAGCAAGAACAAAAGCAACAACTAAGCCAATAGTTCCCCCAATTAAAGAGCCAATTCCTATTAATAATACAGTTAATAAAGTCAACAATATAAATGTCTTTAATTGATTTGAAATCATAGCTTAATTACTTTATCTATCTTTTATTTAAACTTTATTCTGTTATAATATAGTAAAGATTATGCCTCTTTTAGATAAATCTTAATTTTTGCATTCGTATAAAGATTTCTTATATATTCTACTGCAGCATCACCTGATTTTTCTTTTTTAACTATTTCTATTATTTTATCTCTTGAATCTTCAAGTGTAGCATCTTTATCTTCAAATCTCTCATTAACTTTAATAATATGATATCCAAAAGTTGTTTTAACAGGCTTTGAAATCTCTCCAACTTCTAATTCAAATGCAGAATCCTCAAATTCTTTTATCATAACTCCTTTTGGAAATACTCCTAAATTTCCTCCATTATCTTTACTTCCCGGATCTATGGATTTTTCTTTTGCTAATTCTTCAAAGCTTTTTCCTTTCTTAAGATCTTTAATTATTTCGTTTGCTTCTTCTGAACTATTAACTAGAATATGACTTGCATTAACACTTAATTGTTGTTTTAATTGATCTTTATTTTTATCAAAATAATCTGAAATTTCTGTATCATTAACATCAATTTTAATAGTATTATTTAATAATTGCTGAATCACTAACTGTTCTTTTATCTTTGCTTTAAATTCATCAAATGTAAATCCTTGTGAAGTTAAAATAGCCTCAATACTTTGTCCAGCAGGCAATTGAATTCCATTTATTACATTATCAACTTCTTCATTACTAACTTCTATTTTATTCTTTTTTGCTTCCTGCAATAATAAAGTTGTAACTATAGTTTGATTTAATAAGTCCATTCTTTTAACCATAGGTCTTTGGTCCGCAGGAATTTTTTCATATTCTTTATTTATTGAAGCTAAACTAATCTTTTCTCCATTAACTTCTGCAGCCAAGTCCTTATTAGAATTTTTACCATAATATATTAACCCCATAACAACTCCTATAACAAGTATTATTAAAACTAAAACAATAACTAAATGACTTTTTTTAACTTTAAAACTATCTGTTTTTTCTTTATTTACTTTATTTAAATCCTCTTCTTTTATTTCAATATTTTCCTTTTTTTCTGAATTTTCTTTATTATCCATCTCCAAGGCAAACTTATATAAATTTAAAAATCTTTGTTTTTTCTGTGACCTTTGAAATTATCATAGGAAGAGAAGATAAAGACAAAAAAGAGCTAAGTAATAAAGCAACAATCTTCTTAGGAAAGCACTATGTACAGATGGGAAATGTAGTTTCTTTAAGCAATAGAGTGCTCCTAGACGTAGCTAAACCTCATGTAATCTTACTTGCAGGAAAAAGAGGATGTCTACATGGAGATACCATGATTTTTACAGGTAAGGGTTATAAAAAAATCAAAAATTTTAATCAAAGTCAGGACAAGATCTTTTCTTTCAATAAAGATACTAAAAAATTTGAATGGGAAAATGCTACGTTATTAAGATATCCTATCAAAAATGAAGATTTGCTAAAATTCGAATTATCAGATGGAAGAGAAATTATAGTTACTCAAGAACATCCCTTATTAACTTCAGATGGAACAAACATATTATGGAAGAATGCAAATGAATTTGAAGTGAATGACCAAGTTGTTTTGGCATCCACTTTGCCCGAGGTTAATAATGTTTCTAAAGGTAATTCTATTAGTAGACTTTTAGGTTATACTCTTGCTGATGGTAATATTAACATCAGAAAAGGAGTATTCAAAGATAGTAGGGGCTATTTTTACAATGGCACAAAGTCCCGAATTAGAATATACAATGCTGATTCCGAAGTTTTGGAACAAGCAGAACAAGATTTCGAAATTGAATTTAATATTCGCCCGACGCGCTATTCAAGGAACGACTGCAATTGCGAAGTAATTCAAGTAGAGAACCAAAAGGTAGTTAACAATTTTATTGACTTAGGGGTCCCTTCTGGAAATAAATCGGAAATTATTAGAATTCCGAATATAGTTTTTGAAAGTTCAAATACCTTTAAGGCTAATTTCATAAATGCATTATTTTGTTGCGATGGATCTATTCACAAAACAGGAAGACAAATAGAATATGCTTCAAAGTCTAAGGAATTCTTGCTAGATCTCCAATTACTACTCACTCATTTTGGGATTGAATCTACAATAAGACCAAAAATAGCAAAATTAAATGGCAATTTATTCACCAATTATAGACTTCATATCACGGATAATACGTCTGTTGAAAATTTTAAAAAAATCGGATTTATTATTAATAAAAAACAACAAAGACTAAACCTTCATATGAGTAATGGCACAAAAAGAAGGAAGACTCATTATATCGGGGATAACCTGGTTTGTAAGAGGATACGTAAAATTAGTTTTGTAAGCGGTTTAAGTGAAGTATATGACCTTTCTGTACCAAAAAATCATTCCTTTATAGCTAATGGCATAATTTCACATAATTCTGGAAAATCTCACAGTCTAGGAGTTATGGCAGAAGAAATGGCAAATTTGCCAGAAGAAATCTCAAAAAATTTATCTATCATAATTTTTGATACAATGGGTATTTTTTGGACATCAAAATATGAAAATACACAAGATGAACAATTACTTAAAAAATGGGAAATAAAACCAAATAAGCTTAATGTTACAATATTTGCCCCCCAAGGATTTTATAAAGAATATAAAGAAAATAATATTCCTGTAGATAAGCAATTTACAATTACAACAAGTGACTTAGAAGTTTCTGATTGGTGCAATATCTTTGAAGTATCTTTAATAAGTGAAATTGGTATTTTAATAGATAAAGCAATTTCTATTTTAAAAAAACAAGATTTTAATTTTACAATTGATGACATAATTGAAGAAGTAAAAAAACAAAAAGACTTTAGTAAAGATATAATAAATGCAGTAGAAAATAGATTTAATTCAGCAAAATCTTTTGGAATATTCTCAGAAAATGGGATTTCATTACAACAACTAACAATGCCTGGAAAAGTATCAATAATAGACTTAAGTTGTTATACAAATTTTACAGGAAGCTGGAATGTAAAAGGCCTAGTTATAAGTATAATTTCAAAAAAATTATTAATTGAAAGAATTAATAAAAGAAAATTAGAAGAAGTTAATTTAATAGAATCTAGTCAATTATTTTCAAAGCCAAATGAAAATGAAATGCCATTAGTTTGGCTTTTAATTGATGAAGCTTCAGAATATCTCCCAAAAAAAGGAAAATCAGCAGCTTCTGATGCATTAATACAAATATTAAGAGAAGGCAGACAGCCAGGAATATCTCTAGTTTTAGCTACACAACAACCTGGAGAAATTCACAATGACGTTTTAACTCAGTCAGATATTGTCATAAGTCATAGAGTAACAGCAAAAAGAGACATTGAAGCCTTAAATAGTATAATGCAATCTTACTTATATGCAGATGTCTTAAAATATCTAAATAAACTTCCTAATCTAAAAGGATCTGCTATAGTTCTAGATGATAATAGTGAAAGAATTTATCCTATTCAAGTTAGGCCTAGATTTAGCTGGCACGGTGGAAGTTCTCCATCAGCAATAAAAAAAGAAAAAGCATTATTTAGTATTTAATTTCAAGGATGCCCTGCTCCACCAACAGGAGGTACTATTGGTGTACTGTCTCTATATCTATCGAGCCATGATTCTAGGCCAGCCTTAGCACCATAATAAATAGTAAATCCACCACCAATAGCAGATAATGCTGTAGATGGCATAGTTACATATCTTGAGACTTCGCCTTCTAATCCAAATACTTTATTTGCGATATGTCCAGCAATACCTACTGCTAAGACTCCACCGCTTGTAATAATTTTATTTCTTGTCTCGTTTCTCATTTTTCCTCCATAAGCATAAATTTGATTAAAATTTAAAAGAAAAACTAATATATAAATCTTTCTATTTTTACTCTTTAAAAGTAGTTACATTATTTTGACGTCAAAACAAACCCTAAATTTTCCTGGTCCTAAATGCCCACATTTTATATATTTAAGGAGTTTAAAGCTTACTAAGCCATTTTTGAGCCTTTCTAAGCCTTTTTGAGGTATTTCTTCTTCTTTTAGAAAGTCATAATAATGCAAAATTCCCCCCTTTTTAAGCTTTAAATCTACTAAATCTAGGTATTTATAAGCTTCTTTTGGCAAAGGCATCAAAATTCTATCAAATTTGATTTTTAGCTTAGGCACTATTTTTTTAACATCGCCTAGAATAAGTTTAACATTTTTAGCCTTATTTAAAATTAAATTTTCTTCACCATATTTATGTGCTATCTTATTAATTTCAATTCCATAAATTAATTTAGCCTTAGAATTCTTAGAAATAACTAAAGGATACACAGAAATTCCAGAAAACATTACTAAAACAGTTTCATTTTTTTTAATAGATCTTGCAATTCTTAATCTTTCATTGCTTAATCTAGGACTAAAATAACATTTTTCAACATCTAATTTTAATCTAGCATTATTTTCCTTATAAATAGTTTCTTTTCTTTTTTCTCCAGCAATGATTTTAATTTTTCTAGTTCTAAACTTTCCTTTATGAATTCCAATTTTTTTAGCCACAACTTTAATATTCTTTAATTTAGAAATCATATAATTTCCAACTTCTTTTTTCTTTTTTATTAATTCATCAGGAATGTTGGAAAATATTAATATATCTCCAATGACATCAAAACTTCTAGGAATTTTATTAATTTCTTTACTTGTTAATTTTTTCATATTAAGAAAATTAAACTGGCAAGAACTCACTAACTATTGGTTTAATTAATCCCCAAATATAAGGTGCAACAACTATTAATATTCCTATTATAAATGTATGAACAAATTTTTCCCTCATTCCATATGCTCTACCAACACCTCTTGCAGAAACTGCAGCAGATACTAAATGAATTTTAATTATAACAATTAATCCAATAATTATCCTAAAAATAAGAGGATTATTTACAAATTGAATTCCTTGAAGGAATGTAAATGTTTGTAAAATAAAATCAACATTCATTGAAGCAAAAACAGCTATGATTATAGATATAAAAGATTGAATTGCATGACTAAATCTATGCATAGGAACTTGAACATCTTTTTGTAATAAAATTATTTCATAAATACCAATGATTAATCCAAGATATATGGCAGGCCATATTACAATTTCAGGCATACTTTTAATTTTGTTATTTAATATTTAAATATTGTTATTATAACTTAAAAATTATATTTAGAAAAGTTTAAATAGAAGACTAAATATAATTTTTATCCTATGCAAATAGTAAAAAAAGCAATTATACAATTATTTTTACTAATAATTCTTACTTCAACTGTTAATGCTCTTTCTTTTGATGATGTTTTATATTCTGCTCAAGGTTTCTTTTCAAACTTAAGTAATTTTATTCCATTCTATGAAGAAAACTTTGCATTTATAGATTTTATTCTTTTATTAATTATTTTCTTTTTGGCAACAAGAGTAATTTTAGAATTAAGATTTGGAGAAGTAGGAGTAAAACTAGCATTTGTATTAAGCCTAGTTTTATCATTTACTATGGTATATTGGGAAGTACAAAGAGATTCTTCATTTGTAGCTTCAAATTTTTCAATAATTTTTCCTATTGCCTTAGCAGCATTATTTATGTTATTTTTAAAGCATTTTAAAATTTCAAGTCTTTGGTCTTTCATAATAACTTTGGTTGTTGTAATATCATTAATAGCATTTTTTTCAGAAAAATCAGGAATAAAATTACCACAACCATTTAGAGCTTATGCAATGTGGGCTCTTCTAGGCCTAATTGCATTTTTAATAATTAAATATGGTTGGAGAAATTTAAGCAAAGCAGAAGATCAAAGGATTCATGATAAAAGAAGTCAAGGAACACCAGAACTTGACATTAGACTTAAAAAAGATTAAAATGAACATAAAACCTAATAAAGAAATGAAAAATAAATTAACAATAGAAGAAGAAAAAGAATTATTTAATATATGGAAAAAAGGAAGAGAAAACGCCTTAAAGAGACAATTCCAAGAAATGAAGAATAATAAACTCAATAAAAAGAAGTCTACTTAAACCATTTATTTAATCCTTCATTTTTTGACTTAGTTGTTTCTTTAGATACTAATTTCTCTACTCTTTCTAAAGAAAAGTCATGTTCATCAACAAGAAATTTAATAACTTTCTCTTTATTAATTTCTTTCCATTCTAAATTATAATTTTTAGTTACATCATGTTTTTTATAAACATCAAAAACATCTTTCCAATCAAATTCTACATTTAATTCTTTAAACATCTTATCATAGTCATTATATTTTTTTACTAAATTCAATGCTTTTTTTGGCCCAATATTTTTTACCCCACCAACATTATAGTCTGTTCCAATTAAAATAGACATTACAATTAATTGATCCTGATTTATTTCTAATGAAGAAAGAACTTCTTTTAATGAGATTAAATCTGGCCTTATATAAATAACTTCTCCAGAAGGTAATTTTCTTTTCATTGATAATGTTAAATTTGTAACTAAATAAGGTGCTCCAAATACCAAGCAATCCATATCACTACTAGCCACATAATCAACATCATTATTTTTACACATAAAAGCAGCTTGTGCATCAGCTTCTCCAGCAGCTTGAATAACAGGAAGTCCTAAATAATCAATTAATTTTTTAGCTTCATCACACATTTCTTTTGTTAATCTAGAAGTTTGCTTACTATACTTATAAGCTTCATCATAATCTTCCTCTTCTAAGGCTTGTTGCATTTTCCCAGCTGCAATATTTTTTCTATATTCTCTATTTTCTTGTTCTTTAATTTTTAAAATAGGCATTTTTCCATCAAAAACAACACTTATCTTAACACCTTTATTCATTAAATTAGTAAGTCTAGTTAAAGTTCCCATTAAATGGCTTGTTACTCTTCCTTTTTTATCCATTAATAAAGTTCCATCTTGTTGTCTTATACTTGATAAAAACTGATATAACATATTAGAAGCATCAATAGCAATTCTCTTATTACTTAAATCTTCGAAATTAACTTTTTTTCTTGGAATAAGGTCTCCTATCTTAACTCCCATATTTTAATTATAAAGATTCAAATATATAAATCTAATCCAAAACATAAGTAGTAACAACAAAAAATTTATAATTAGATAATTATCCAAAATTCTAGATGATTAAAAATATAATGATGAATCACGGGATGCCTTACTTTTACAGATATCACATAAAAAAAACAAAATCATTAACAAACGGTTATGATAATTTAAAAGATTATATAGAAACTATAGGAGATAAGTGTCCTCATAAATATTTTTTAACAGGTCCAAGATCTTCAAGCCTTCACTTTAAACTAGACTTTGAATTAAAATGCATGGAAGGTCATGAAATCTCAAAATTAGCATCTCAAGCATTAATAAATGGAAATACAAGAGATGCTCATACAATTGTAGAATTATTCTTATTGCAACATGACAATAAAACTTTAGCAGTAGAACTTCCATTATGGCTAGAAAATAATGAAATTCCGGATTATAATTTAATATTTAATTCTAAAGAACCTTTAACAGGCCACATAGATGTTTTAAGAATAGAAAATAATAAAATATGGATTTGGGATTATAAGCCAAGAGCTATGAATGAAAAATATGCTGTAACTCAAACGTTTTTTTATGCCTTAATGTTAAGTAAAAGAACAAAAATACCATTAGAAAATTTTAGATGTGGTTATTTTGATTCTGCTTATGCATTTGTTTTTAAACCAGAAGAAGCAGTTATCTTAAGAAATAAGCAATTAAAGAGCTTCATTCAATAACTTTAAATGTATTTCTTACTTATAATATTCTATGGAACTTGATTTTTTCCCTATAGATTTAGCTTACGAAACTAATATTGTTGGAAGAGCAGCTATTCAGTTATTTGGAAGAACAATTAATAATGAAAAGATATGTGTTATAGATCCAAATTTTGAACCTTATTTTTATGCAATTCCAGAAAATCATGAATTAATAACTAGGCTTATCGGACAAATATCATTATTAAGTTATGAAGAAGATAATTCAAGATTCTTTGTTACAAAAATAGAGCAAGTAAAGAAAAAAGTTTTAAGAAAAGAAATAGATGCATTAAAAATTTATGTAAATCACCCAAGTGCAGTTCCTCAATTAAAAAGAGAGGTAAAATTAATTAATGGAATTAAAGAAATTAGAGAGGCAGATTTATTATTTATTAGAAGATACTTAATTGATAAAAATTTAGTTCCTTCATTACTGACAAAAGTAGAAGGAGATTTAATAGAAAGATCTGATTTAAATGTAGATTTAGTAATAAGAGCTAAAGATATTAAACAAGTTATTTCCACAGAATCTAATGAAAAATTAAAATTATTGGCTTTTGATATTGAAGTATATACTTTGGAAAACCAATACCCATCAGATAATAAAGACCCAATTTTAATGATTTCTTTAGTAGGAGATAATTTTCAAAAAGTAATCACTTGGAAAGAATTTAAAACTGATAAAGATTACATAGAATTTGTAAAAAATGAATCAGAATTAATTTTGAAATTTAAAGAAATTTTATTAGATTACAATCCTGATTATTTAATTGGATATTTCTCAGACGGTTTTGATCTTCCATATATAAAAGCAAGAGCAAAAATAAATAAAATTCCCTTAATATTTAACAACCATAATTTACAAATATCAACTAAAGGAAGAGAAACCATAGCTAAAATTCTAGGAATTTCACATCTAGACATTTTTAAATTCATAAAAAATATTATGGCAGGGTCTCTAAGACTAGATAATTACACATTAAACAATGTTTCATTAGAACTTTTAAAAGAGAAAAAAATTGATTTAAGACCAGATTTAATTGGAGTAGCTTGGGATTTAGGAAATGAAGAAATAGAAAAATATTGTGAATATAATTTACAAGACTCAATATTAGTACTAAAATTAGCAGATAAAATAATTCCTAACATAGAAGAATTAGTAAGACTAACAAGTACTCCTGCTTTTGATGTATGTAGAATGGGCTATTCTCAATTAGTAGAAAATTACCTAATAAAATGCTCAAAAGACTATAATGAATTATATCCAAATAAACCAGATAGAGGAACATTATCACTAAGAAAAACTCAAACATATCAAGGAGCTTTTGTTTTTAATCCAAATCCTGGCTTGTATGAAAATATAGCAGTTTTTGATTTTCTTTCACTTTACCCAAGCATTATAGTCTCTCATAATATATGTCTCTCTACATTATTAAATGAATTTGAAGAAAATTCATTTGAAACTCCAGAAATACTAGAAAATAATTCCAAAGTAAAATTTTATTTTACATCAAAATATGACGGATTTATTCCAACTGTTCTAAAAGACGTATTATTAAAAAGGTCAAAAATTAAAGCTCTACTAAAACAAAATAAAGATCCTATTCTAGAATCAAGATCTTATGCACTAAAAACTGTTGCAAATGCAACATATGGTTATTTTGCATTTTTTGGGGCAAGATGGTATAGTAAAGAATGTGCAATGTCTATAACATCATTAGGCAGAAAGTATATACAAGAAGTTATTGAAAAAGCACAATCCAAAAATATAAAAATTTTATATGCTGACACAGACTCAATTTTTATTTCTTTAGAAGATAAATCAAAAGATTTCATTAAAGAGTTCATTAAACAAATTAATATTGAACTTCCTTCTTTTATGGAATTAGAACTTGAAAACTTTTATTCTAGAGCTATTTTTGTAATGAAAAAAGGAGAAAATGAAGAGGGTGCAAAGAAAAAATATGCTTTAATATCAGAAGATGGAAAAATAAAGGTAAGAGGTTTTGAGACAATAAGGAGGGATTGGAGTTATATTGCAAAAGAAACTCAGAAAAAAGTTCTAGAACTAATTCTTAAGAATAAAGACATAGAAGGCGCTTTTAATTATGTAAAAAATGTAATAGAAGACATCAAAAACAAAAAAATTTCTAATGATTTAATGATAATAAGAACTCAATTAAAAAAAGAAGTTGGAAATTACGATTTAATAGGCCCCCATGTTGTAATAGCTAAAAAAATGCAGGATAAAGGCCTTTTAGTACCTCCGGGATCTGTAATAAGGTATATAGTTGAAGATGGAAAAGGTCTTATTAGAGATAAAGCAGTACTTCCAGAAGAAAGTAAAAGTTATGATAGTAAATATTATATAGAGAACCAAGTTCTTCCTGCAGTAGATAAAATATTTGAAAGTGTAGGTTATGATAAATCAGAATTAATTGAAGAAAAATCACAACTTAAACTTAAAGAGTTTTTGAAATAATGGAAAACGAAAAAGATTGGATAAAAGCAGGACAAATTGTTGCTCAAGTTAGGGATTATGCAAAAACAATAATTAAAGATGGAAGTTCTTTATCAGAAATTACAGAATTAATTGAAAAAAAAATATCTTCTTTGGGGGGCAAGCCAGCCTTTCCTCTAGATTTATCAATAAATGATATTGCTGCCCATTATTCTTGTTTAACAAATGAAAAAACAATTTTTAGAAAAAATGACATAGTAAAAATTGATTTAGGAGTCCATATTAATGGAGCTATTGCAGATACAGCCTCAACAATTTGTGTAGAAAGTTCTGAGTATAAAGAACTAATTGAAGCATCAGAAAAAGCTTTGCAAGAAGCAATTAAAATTTTAAGGCCAAATTTAAAAGTAAATGAAATTGGCAAAGTTGTAAATGAAGTTATTCAAAGTTATAATTTTAATCCAATTAAAAATTTAAGTGGTCATGGAATAGATTTATTTAAAATTCATACAAAACCAAATATTCCAAACTATGATAATAAAAGTAATGAAATTATTGAAGAAGATAAAGTAATTGCAATAGAACCATTTGCATCAACAGGAGTTGGCTTAGTCTCTGAAGGAAAGCTATCTGAAGTATATGCAATTATTAATAAAAGACCCACAAGAAGTCCTATTGTAAGAGAAGTCTTAAGATACATTGAAGATGAATTTAAAACAATGCCTTTTGCAAAAAGATGGATTGTAAAAAAATTCGGTCCTGGAAAAGCTCAAATTGCATTAACAACTTTAGAAAGAGAAAATATTCTTTATCAATATCCTATTTTAATGGAAAAAAGCAAAGGATTAGTAAGTCAAGCAGAACATTCTATTTTAATTAAAGAAAAACCAATTTTATTAACAAAAAGTTTAGAATAAACAAGAAAAAAATATTAATATTTCGAGTCAATAGGAATTTATATTTGGCTTCTTCTTATTGGGGCAATTATGGATTTATTTTAAATAATATAAAAAGACTTGAAAAACCAATTTCATGTAAAGGAAAGCTAAATTTCTGGGGATTTAACGGTACATTGTTAAGTTAAGTGTGCCAAATAAAGAGAAATAAGAAAAGAAGAATTATTACATACTTACCCAGTCGCCAAAACTACACTATCTATGATTCTGCTGACTTTGCTTGATTTGCTCCAATTTTAGCTATGGCTGGCGCCAATAAGTCTTGGAGTAATTCATTATTTAAAGGTCTAAACATCCCCCATATATGAGTTCAGTACTCACAATTTGTTCGATGTCACTTTGCTTAAGTTCTTTAGAATTTCTAAATAAGTAGTAGATATACTCAGTTGCTTTTGATCTAGTATCATATCCAACAAGCCCATTTCTTTCTGTAAGAGATAGTCTATCTAGTATAATCCTTTCTATCTCTGAAAGTAGACTGCGATCTATATACTGTGAGAATGCACATGCACGCCTCATGAGTTCCTCTCTTCCCTTATAAGTTATTTTATCATTTTGATAATACCCGTAATCTGTTTGGTAATCCCTTAAAAAATCGTTGGCAGAGCTTACGAATCTTTTTACAAGATTCTCACGCATTCTAAGACCGTCTTCCATAAATTCATTTCTTCTTGCTTCTTCCTTTTCTAGTTTCTTTTGACTTCTTCTTTCAAAGTATTGTTTTATAAATTTCATTTTCGTTATTTTCCTCCGTTTATTTATTACTATTCAATAGTTATACATATATATTAATATTCTTATTAATTTTTTGTTCAAAACGCAATATTTAAATAGTTTATATACATTTAATACTAAAAACTAAAATGGTAGAAAAAAACGAGACGATAAAGATTGACTTAAAAGATAGAAAGCTCCTGTACGAACTGGATAGAAATGCGAGGCAGAGCAATTCAGAAATAGGCAAAAAAATACGGCTCAATAAGAACACAATAAATTATAAGATAAAAAAACTTGAGGAAAATAAGGTTATCTTAGGATATTACACAGTCATAGACAATTCAAAACTAGGATATTTCAGTTTTAGAAGCTATCTTAAGTTTTTTAATACAACCATAGAAAAAGAAGAAGAAATAATCAATTGGCTTAAAAATGATCAACGAGTTGGAGTATTAGCAAGGATAGAAACAGTCTATGACTTTGTTTTAATGATCTGGGTTAAAGACGTTTACGAGTTTGACAAATTCTGGTTTGAGTTCAAAAAAAGATTCAGAAAGTATATTTGGGATGAGAAAGTTGACGTTTTTCCAAGTGTATATACTTTTAAAAGAAAATATTTGTTTGAGGATAAAACTATAGAACCATATGAATTCATAGGTGAGAATATAAAAGCAGAATACGACGAACTCGACATGAAAATCTTAAGATTATTGTCAAAAAATGCAAGAATGCCAATTATAGAAATGTCTAAAAAATTAAAAACTCCAGAAAGGACAATAGCGTTCAGAATAAAAAAACTTGAGCAGAAAAAAGTCATTCAAGGATATAGAGTAAACATTAACATCTCAAAAATCGGCTACGAATATTTCAAAGTTAATATAATATTGAACGACTTCGAGGACTACGAAAAACTATTTGGGTTTGCATACGCACATCCAAACATAATCTATTATGATAAAACTCTAAGTGATTATGACTTCGAAATTGATGTAGAAATTGAAAACAGTAAAAAACTCTTAGAATTGTTGGCCGAGATAAAATCAAATTTTCAAATAAGAACCATCGAAATACTCTCATTCAAAGAATATTATAAACTAGAATTGGTTCCGGGATAAAATTAGCAAAGCCCAAAAAGTGAACCTATTTCTTATCTCCTTAGACACCTAAGACTTAGTAACACAATTTAATGGAAAAGCTTATATATAAGTTTATCTAATAATTTATATAAAAATATATATAAAAATACTATGTCAGAAGTTATTCATTACCCAAATTTAAAAACTGTACTTATGATAGAAGAAATTCTTAAAGAAGCAGAAACAGTAATTACACGAGAAGAACTTAAAAAAAGACTTCCAGTACAGATCATGCACCAAACCCTTAATGTTGTCCTAGAATACTTAGAAAAACGTGGCTTAATTATTGATGGACATAAAGGAATTCTCTGGGCATATAATGATAGTCCTAAGTTAAAGGAGGCAATTAATCGAGGAACAGAATTATGACCTTTAAAGGAAAAGAAGTGCTTATTGTTCTATCAGAAGAAGCATCTGAAGAATATAATGAACTCAATAGAATTGTTGGGGCTGAGCTTCAGCGAGGAGTAAACTCATCCATTCACCAGTCTATATTTCGCTCTATAGAACGAGTGAAAATATGGCTAAAAGAGAATCCGTTTACAGGGGACCAAGTAAAGAAAAGCCAGATTCCAAACTACTATGTTGAAAAAGTATGGCGTAACAAATCTCTGGCGTTTAGAGTTATCCAATTATTGGAGACTAATATACACAATACAATCAAATGAAGTAGAAATTATTGATTTCGTCCTTGATATAGTTAATCATAAAGAATATAACAAAAAATTTAGCTATAGAAAAAAGTGATTTTCTTCTGTCTATCTTAATTTCTGGAAATTTTGGGGGAAATATGCTATAAATGTCTTGAATAAAGAAACCTTTATAAAAGCCCAAAGTAAGCTAGTTCTTATGGAAAGTCCTCAAAATCAAGAAGAAGTAATTAGAGTAAGACTTCCTAGAAATAAAGAAGTCCTTGGTATAGTGGAACAAAGATTAGGAGCTTCCAGGATGAAAGTTAATTGCTTAGATGGAAATTCCAGAGTATGTAGAATTCCTGGCAGATTTAAAAGAAAGCTTTGGATAAGAGAAAAAGATATAGTTTTAGTAGAACCCTGGGAATTTGAGGAATCAATTAAAGGTGATATAATCTACAAATATAGGCAAAATCAAGTTGACTGGTTAAAGAGAAAAGGCTATATAAAGTCAATAGACGAACTTGAAGAATTCTAAAATGTTTATAGAAGAATTAAAAATAACAAAAGATAGAATCCCAATTTTAATAGGAAAAAATGGCTTAACAAGAAGGCAAATAGAGCATCGAACACAAACTAGAATTAATGTAGATTCTATAGAAGGAGATGTTAAAATTTATTCAGATGAACCATTTAAGAATTATATTGCTAAATTAGTTATTAATGCAATTGGAAGAGGATTTAATCCAGAAATAGCTTATTATTTACTAAGAGAAGAAATTGGCCTAGAAATAATTTATCTTCCTGATATTATTGGAAAAAATAAAACTAAATTAATTAGGCAAAGATCTAGACTTATAGGAACACAAGGAAAAAGTAAAAAAACAATAGAAGATTTAACAAATACAAGTATATGCATTTATGGTAAAACAGTAGCTATAATAGGACCATTTGATAAGATCTTAACAGCAAGAAAAGCAATAGAAAAATTAGTTCAAGGATCTAATCATGGAAATGTTTACAGATGGCTAGAAACTAATCATTGATTAGTTTTCTTTTTGTCTTTTTCAGGAATTCTTATACTTTCACCCTTCTTTATCTTCTCAACTAAATGATCTACTAAGGTTACATTTACGTCAGTTCTGCTTTGAGGAACTGCTTTTTCACCTGGCCTTCTTGCAATATCCAACATCATTCCAACAAATTCTTTATCCTCTTTTGGTACATATCTCTTTTTTTGTTGCATATAAGTAAATAGTAATTGAGATTTATAAAGTTAATTGTAGCAAAGAATAAGAGTTACATCCATTGGATATTATCTACTTCACTAAAGCTAATTTCCAGACAAACAATCTAAGGCCGCTTCAAAAAGTTTGTCTAAGTCTTTCTTTAAATTAATATGGTGGAATTTAGGATTCCATTTTTCTCCTAATATATCAGATACCACAAATGCAATTGCAATTTTCACATCCCTCACAGATGCAACTGCAAATAGTGCAGATGCTTCCATTTCTACAGTGGCTACCCCTTCCTTCTTGTAATATTGTACTTCTTTCTTAGTTTCCCTATATGGTGCGTCAATTGTCCATGTAGCTGCATTTTTGAATAATAGACCGTGCTTTGCCATAGTTGTATTGAGTTTAGAAGTCAATCTTTTATCAGGATATGAATTATCACCATGTGGGATGTAGTGGTAACTAGTCCCTTCATCCCTAAAAGCTTTTTCACATAAGAATATTCCTTCTTTGTAAAGACCCCCCGCAGTTCCTACAGTTATGAATTCTTCAACCCCTAAAGCAATTAATTCTTCAAGAACTATGACTGCAAGAGGTGACCCAGTACCAGTAATTCGAAGTATGCCTACATTATTTAATAAATATATTTTCCCTAAGTGAGTAACATCTTTCAGTTTTCTCAATTTAAATCTTGATTTTATTCTTCTTTCTAATTTCATATCATAAATAAGAATAAACTTTTTTGGAAGTTTCTTAGATAGCAACTTTTTATACTCTATGTAATCTTTTGGGCTGAATAGTGCCTCCTCAAGATGTTTGTTTTTATAAATTGGATAAGCCATTTTACTCGTTATATTTTTCCTACATACTTTCTAATCTCTTAATTCTCTCATTAATAGGCGGGTGACTTGCAAACAAGCTATTCATTCCACCAAGCCCTCTTAATGGATTTTCAATAAACAAATGAGCAGTAGCTTTATTTGCATCATCAACAACTTTATCTTTTGCATCTCTAATTTTCTTAAGTCCATCTGCCAACCCTTGTGGATTCCTAGTTAACATTGCTCCAGAAGCATCAGCTAAATATTCTCTTTGTCTTGAAGCAGCAAACTTAATTATTTGAGCAATTATGGGACTTAAAATAGCTAAGGCAATTCCAATTAAAATTAAAACAATTCCAACTCCACCACTTTTTCTATCATGACTTCTTGCCCCACCCCATAAAAAGCTCCTTAATATAAAGTCACTTATTAAAACAATCATACCAGCTAAAATTGTAACTAACATCATGTATCTTATGTCAAAATTTTTTATATGACTCATTTCATGGCTAATAACTCCTTCTAATTCTTGTCTATTCATAGTTTCTCTTAATCCAGTTGTAACTGTAATAGAAGCATGTTTAGGATCTCTTCCAGTAGCAAAAGCATTAGGGCTATTTTCATTAATAATATAAATTTTAGGGGTAGGAATTCCTGCAGCTAAAGCCAATCCTTCAACAGTATTAACTAAATAAGGATCATCTTTTTTAGCGACTTCTTTTGCATGATGCATACTTAAAATTAAAGAATCTCCACTATAATACCCAATTAAAATCATTATAAGAATAAAAATAATTCCAAAAATTAGACCAATAAATGCATTTGCAAAAACAAAACCCAAAAAGTAAGAGAGCCCGAGAGCGATAATAATAAAAGCAATTATAATTATAACAGAATTTCTTTTATTTTCAGAAATAGCATCATATAGTTTTGCCATTCTACTTTTTCTTTTTATCTTTATTAACTACTTTCTTATAACCAATCCAAATCAAAATCAATATTTCTATAAATAGTACTATTACTCTTAACCAATTATCAACATTACCCATTGAGAAATATCTTATTGTGCTATAAGCTAGAGTTATTATACCTCCAAATAAAAATCCGCCTGCCATAAATTCAATTCCAAAATATAATCCAAAAATAATAGCTATTATTCCTATAATAGCAGTTATAATAAATACATTTCTTTGATATTTATTATTATATTCATCATAGTCTTTACCACAATAATTACATTTATCAAAAACATCACAGCCATTTTTGTCTTGTTTAAATTCAGGTGCTCCTTTATTAGTATTGCACTGTTGCACTTCTTTTGACGACCAAGCATCTGTACAATTCACTGAAGTTCCTATTTTTGCAGGTGTAGGTTCTCTATAATTTTGATTAGTACAAAAATCTTCGTACTTTGGACTTGGGTATATTGCTTCAATAGTAAAATAGGCAAAGAAAGCAAATAATATAGCAATTCCGATTATTAATCCAGTTTGCTTTAAATTTATAATTGCCATGTCTCAGAATTGCACTTTAATAGCTTTCTTTTCTTCTTTTGTCACTTCAAAGTATTCCTTTTCTTTAAATGCAAACATTCCTGCTATTATATTTGTTGGAAATTTCTGTATAGATTCATTTAAACTTAAAACATTATCATTATAAAATTGTCTTGAATAAGCTATTTTACTTTCTGTTCCTGCTAATTCTTCTTGAAGCATCTTGAAATTTTCAGATGCTTCTAATTTAGGATATGCTTCTGCCACCGCAAAAATACTTTTTAAACCTTCAGTTAACATATTATCTGCTTTTGCTTTATCTTTAATAGAAGTAGCTTTCATCATTAAAGTTCTGGCTTCTGTAACAGTCTTAAATGTCTCTTTTTCATGCTTAGCATAACCTTTTACAGTCTCAACTAAATTTGGAATTAAATCAAATCTTCTTTTTAATTGAACATCAATTTGACTCCATGCATTATCAATTCTATTTCTTAAACTAATAAGTCTATTATAAGTTGCAACGAACCAAATTATTAAAATTGCTACAACTGCTATTACAACCCATAAAATTGCATTTGCCATAATCTTAATTGTCTAAAATAAGTATTTAAAGCTTTTGAATTGTATAACTTAAATTAACTGTACTAAATTTTATAAATAAAAAATTTATACAATTAAATATGCAATTTGATCTATTAATCCAATGGTTTACAGATTTTATTCAAAGATTATATATTATTCCTGCAAATTATATTGTAAAAAATTATCATTTGATCAAAATAAGCTTAAATAGGTATAAATTTAAAAAGAAAAAATAACTTTTATTTTATCAAAAGTTTTATAAATAAAAACAAAAATTCTTCATAATTGATGGCAGAAAACATAAAAGCAGTAGAACTGTCAAAAAATCAACGTGAAATTTCTATTTCAGAATTTTTTACAAGAAATAGACATTTACTTGGATTTGATAATCCAACAAGAGCTTTAATGATGGTTGTAAAAGAAGCAGTAGACAACGCATTAGATGCAACTATGGAAATGAAAGTGCTCCCAGAAATTTATGTAGAATTAAAACAATTAGCAGAAGACAGATTTATTGTTATTGTTGAAGATAATGGCCCGGGAATTGTAAAACAACAAATCCCAAATATTTTTGCAAAATTATTATATGGGAGTAAATTTCACACTTTAAAGCAAAATCGGGGACAGCAAGGTATTGGAATCAGCGCAGCAGTTCTTTATTCTCAATTAACAACAGGTAAGTTCACAAAAATAATTTCAAAAATACATCCAAAAAAACCAGCACATTATTTTGAACTTCATATTGACACAAAAAGAAATGAGCCAATAATAGAAAGAGATCATGAAGTTGAATGGAATAAAGATCATGGTACAAGAATAGAACTTGAATTAGAAGCAAGATATCAAAAAGGAAAACAAAGCGTAGATGAATACATAAAACAAACAGCAATAGTTAATCCACATACAAACATAATTTATATAACCCCAGAAAAGGAAAAAATAGAATTCCCAAGAGTTACTAATGATCTTCCAATAGAGCCTAAAGAAATTAAACCACACCCTCATGGAATAGAAATAGGAACTTTAATTAGAATGCTTAAAGATACAACTTCAACAACCTTAAGTTCATTCTTACAAAATGATTTCTCAAGAATAGGTTCTAAAGTTGCCTCAGATATTTGTCAAGACGCAAAATTAAATGTTAAATCAAAACCTGCTTCTTTAACAAATGAAGAAATAGAAATTTTATTTAAAGTAATTCAAAATGCAAAAATAATTGCTCCTCCAACAGATTGCTTAAGTCCAATAGGTCCAGAATTATTAGAAAAAGGTCTTAAGAAAGAAATTGAAGCTGATTTTTACGCAACAACAACTAGACCTCCATCAGTTTATAGGGGAATGCCATTTCAAATTGAAGTGGCAATAGCTTATGGGGGAAGTTTAGAAAAAGAATCTCAAGTTAGATTAATGAGATTTGCTAATAGAGTTCCATTACTTTATCAACAAGGGGCTTGTGCAATTACAGAAGCCATAACAGATATAAATTGGAGAGTTTATGGCCTACAACAATCTGGAAGTAACTTACCATCTGGACCAGCAGTTATTTTAGTCCATATGGCAAGTGTATGGGTCCCATTTACTAGTGAAGCAAAAGAAGCAGTAGCTCATTACGATGAAATTTTAAAAGAAATAAAATTAGCATTACAAGATTGTGGAAGAAAATTAGCATCATACATTAGAAAAAATGTCAAAGCAAAAGAACAAAAAGAAAGAATAAGTTTATTTGAAAAGTACATTCCCGAGCTAGCAAATGCATTATCAAATATATCTGGAGAAAATAAATCAAGTATTGAAGAAAATTTAAAAAAGATATTAAATAAAAATATGTCTAAACTAAATGAGTCTATAGAAGGTAATGAAAATGACAAAACAAAAAATTAATTCAAAAGAAGAAATAGAATTACTTGGGAAAAAATTAGTAAACCAAATAGAAAAAGGAAAAAATCCAGAAATTACATTTACCTTAAGAAACTTAAGTAATATAATTTATGACAAAAAAACAGGAACATTAAAATTAGGGGATAAAAAAGGCACTAGAAATTTTTTTAATGTTGCTCATGCAAAAAAATTCCTACAAACAGTTGAAGTGGCTTCAATAATTAAAAAAGAATTATTAGATAGTGGGAAGCACGAACACTTAAGAGGGGTTTTCTATATTAGTAAAAGAACTATTCCTGGGACTAACATTAATATTCTTGACGAACAAGTCGAGTCTGATAAGGCCATCGAGGACTTAGAAGTTATTACTGGTCTTTCTAGAGAACAAATGCATGTTTCAGCAAATAAAATGGGCTCAATGGTTGGAAATGTAACTTTAGAAGATTCAGGAGACACAATTGATTGTTCAAAATTAGGAAGAGGAGGTTATTCCATTCCTTCAATTACAGATGAATTATCATTTAATAAAGTAAGTGCAAAGTACATACTTTATATGGAGAAAGCTGCAATATTTGAAAGACTTAATGAAGATAAATTTTGGCAGAAAAATAATTGTATTCTTGTAACAAGTCAAGGTCAAACAACAAGAGGAATTAGAAGATTACTTCAAAGACTTTCAGATGAAGAAAATTTACCAATTTATGTATTAACAGATTTTGATTGTTGGGGATTTTATATTTATTCCGTAATAAAATATGGATCAATTGCATTAGCACATGCTTCTGAAAGATTAACTATTCCTGGGGTTAAGTTCCTAGGTATAACTGCAGATGATGTTATTAAATACGATCTAAAAAAACATTTAATAAAATTAAATGAACAAGATATAACAAGGATGAAACAAGTCTCCGAATATGAATGGTTTAAAGATAATAAAGATTGGCAAAGACAGCTTAAAATGATGAAAGATTTTGGAGCCAAAGCAGAAATTCAAGCCTTAGCTACAAAAGGTATTAGTTTTATCAGTGAAGTATATCTTCCAACTAAGATAAAAAATAAAGAATTTATAGATTAATTTATAATATTTTCCTTATTCTAAATTTGATGCAAATATTAAAAATAAAAACATCAGACAAAGAAGAACTAATTGATATTACGGATAGAATTTCTAAACTAATTAATATTAAAGAAGGAATATGTTTCATTTTTATTAGGCACACAACTGCAGCATTATTAATTAATGAAAATGAATCTGGAATTAAAGAAGACATAGCAAAAATACTAAAATCAACAGTTCCAGAAGGCAAATGGGAACACAATAAAATAGACGATAATGCTACAAGTCATTTAAAATCAGCATTTCTAAATTCAAGTTTAACAATTCCAATTAGTGACAATAAATTAATGTTGGGCACCTATCAGACTATTTTTCTCGCAGAGTTTGATGGCCCAAGAGAACGAGAATTAGTTATTTCTTTCATCTAAGAACTTTTCATAAGTCTTAAATAACTCATCAAAAACCTTCTCCCAAGACATTCTTAAAGCTAAATCTCTTGACATAATACCAAATTTTTTCCTTAATTTTGCATCTTTAACAATCAAATTAATTTTCTCCATCCATTCTTTTTTATCATTACTTTTTATAATAAAACCATTTATTTTGTCTAATACAATTTCTCTAGGCCCCCCTTTATCAGAAACTAAAACAGGAAGCCCGGATGCCATAGCTTCTAAAATTACCATGCCAAAAGAATCTGTTGTACTTGGAAAAACAAAGAAATCACAACTTGAATAAATTTGAGCTAATTCATCTCCTGTTTTAAATCCAAAAAATAATGCATTCCCTTTTTTCTCTAAATCTTTTCTATGTGGGCCATCTCCAACTAATACTAATTTAACATCTTTAAAATCATTAAATATTTCAACCAAGAAATCTAAATTTTTTTCAGCTGCAATTCTTCCAACATATAGTGCACTTAATCCCAAATTATTATTTTTCCTAAATTCTTCATTTCTTTTTTTTGGATTGAATCTATTAATATCTACCCCGTGAGAAAAAATCTCTATTTTTATTTTTAATTTTTCTTCAAGATATTTTTTAGTATATTCGGATGGTGCTAAAACTAATTTAAATCTGTTATAATAGATTTTCATAAATTCCCAAGTTAAACTCTCACTACCTTGAGCAATTCTGTCTATCTTTAAATTTGTTTTTTTAATAATCTTATTTACTCTTTCTTTTACATACTCTGGAATATGAGTATGATACGTAGCAATAATAGGAATTTTATAAATTCTAGATAAAAGTAATGCATTTAATCCCATTGTTCCAGGAGTTGCAACATGAATTAAATCAAATTTATTATTTCTAAAATAACTAACAAGTCTAGGATTTAACCAAATTAAATCAAAACTTAAGTCTGGTTGAATTTCCATTGGTATTAAGGTTTTAATTCTATGAATTTTTACATTGTTTTTTTCTTCAACAGAAGTTTTATTACTTAATGCAAATAATTCTAAATGAATATTTTTATATATACAATATTCAACTAATCTTTGATAAACAGAAGCTACTCCATTAATTTCATCAAAAGTGTCTGTAAAAACTGCTATCTTCATAATATTCAATTTTATCTTCAAATATATAAAAATAACTCCTCTTAAAGAATAAATAAACCTTTTAAATAGGTAAAATCCATCTAATTTAGGAGACTTAAAAATGAAAAAAGAGGCGATGAAAATGAAAGGTAATGGAATGGCTTGCCAATATTGTGGCTCAACAAATTGTAAATGCCCTAAAATGGAGATGTTACTTTGGGGTGTAATTGCACTTGTTCTAGGTATCCTTTTATGGATGAAAACTCTAACATTAGAAATGACTATTGCAATAGCATTAATACTAAAAGGTCTATTTATGTTAATGTTAGGCGCAAAAATGAAAAGATAAATTTTATTTCTTAATTTTTTAATTATTACATATTCTTATTTTTTAGAAACCTTTTAATATAATGTTTTTTTATGAATTCTATGAAAAGAGCAGATAAGATGTTAATTAGGGGCTTTAAAAACAAAGATGAGATTTTTGATTATATAAAGAAGAGATTTAGTAATAGCAATTTAATCTTGGTTCACGGTTCAACAGCGTTGAGGCCAGTAAAAAGATTTTCAGATTTTGATATTAAAATCTATTCTAAGCATTTATGAAAGCCTTATTATGAAATCGCATTTTGTAGGGATAAACCAGTGTTAATAACAATATACTTTTATGAATATAAAGGTGAAAAAAAAGTTAAACCTCCACAAAATATAAAAGTGATACATGGAAAGTACAGGAAAATAGAACATGATGACTGGACAAAGAAAAAATCAATTTACAATCAAAAAGAAAGGTTAAGGAGAGAATGTCAACTAGTTACTGATTTTCTTTTCAAATATGTTAGAAGCAAAGATAGGCAGTATCTCAAATATACCCAAAAGAGAATTGTAGATTAAGCTTCACAGAAACCTTTTTAAATATTCTTCGTGAACTCAATTCTATGCCCCGGTAGCTCAGGCTGGTAGAGCACATTCTGTAAAAAGAAGCTCAGACGGCTGTTAAGAGCTAGGCAGATACCGTGAAATTCCTAATAAGAATTCGGGAACGGTCGCCGGTTCAAATCCGGCCTGGGGCGCTTTTTATATTACTGTAAAAAGTAGAAGAAATTTTATTTTTATCAGATAAATTTTTAGTAGTTCAAATACTGATTTAAGTACTTTTTAGCTTAATTACTTCTCCAGCTTCAGGTCCTATAGATATATGTATAATTCTCCCTAAAAGATTACTCTGAAGAAACTCTATATATCTTAAAGCATTTCTAGGTAGATCATCAGAATTTGTAATCGCTTTAGTTGTTTCTCCTCTCCACCCATTAAAATTATGGTAAATTGGTATAATTTTTCTTAATTTAAAATCTGTTTCAGGATAATCATTTACAACAGTTCCATCAATTTCATAAGCAACACAAACCTTTATTTCATCTAAATTATCTAAGACATCAAGTTTTGTTAATATTATCTCATCTGCACCATTTACAATTATAGCATCATTTACTTGTACTAAGTCAAACCAACCACATCTTCTAGGCCTTCCAGTAGTTGCACCAAATTCATTTCCACATTCTCTTAATAATGTCTCAAGTTCACTATCTAATTGTGTTGGGAAAGGACTTTCTTGATTTCCATCAACTCTAGTTGTATATACTTTTGCAACTCCAATAACATTATCAATTCTTGTAGGTCCAATACCTATTCCAGTACAAGCACCTCCTGAAACACAACTAGAACTAGTAACATAAGGATATTGCCCATGATCTAAGTCTATGCCACTACCTTGAGCACCTTCAAATAAGATACTTTGTCCTTTTAACCTAGCTTCATGTAAAAATTTAGAAACATTAACAGTTTTATGTCTAAATCTTTGTGCAACTTCAACAAGTCTATTTATTCCATCAACTTCAAATCTTTCTTCTTTAACACCATCACTTATATTATATAAATCTGCTAATCTAATTCCTTTTCTGCTAGCTTTTCTTGCATAACTAGGACCTATGCCTTTTCCTGTGCTATTACCATCTCCTTTACTTGCTTCAATGTCTTGTGGTAAAATAATATGTGCTCTATCACTTAAATATAAATAAGGCAGGGGATCAAAACCAAATTTATCTTGTATTTCGTTAATTTCTCTAACTAAAGAATCAAGGTTAATATTAACACCATTCCCAATAACACATATTTTTCTTTCTAGAATTCCTGAAGGTACTAAATGTAAAGCAATTTTTGTTCCATTTCTGTATAAAGTATGGCCTGCATTATCTCCACCATTGTATCTAGCTACAATATCGTAATCTCTACTTAAATAATCTACTACTTTTCCCTTTCCTTCATCTCCATACTGTAATCCTACAACAACACTTACTGCCAAATTAATCACTTCCTAATTCAAAAACCTTTCAAGAAATTAGAACTTACTTTATAAATATTATTATATTGCTATATATAAAAGCTAACTATATATCTACATTAAAAATTAAATTCATTAAAATTGCATAAGAGATACTATAACATTAGTAATAGCAGCAATAATATTAACAGCTTAGGTTTAACTTTTAATTCTTTTTCCTAATTTAACTACTAAATCTTCTATGTTGTTAAATCTCAAACCTCTTTGTTTTTCATTTGATATGACATCATAATCTAAACTAAATTTTACTCCTTCTCTAAATTTGTAATAGAAACCCTCAAGAAATACAGCCATCCCATCTAAATATACATTTATATCTACTCTATTAATACAAGCTTCCTTATACATACTAGCCCTAATTTTATCCATTAAATGATAAAACTCATTTGGACCAACAACAACTAAATCTCCATTTTGAAATTCTGTCCTGCAAATTCCGCAATTATGGTTATTTATAAGCATTTTAACTTTAATAATTACAATTTTATTAAATTTGGAAATCTACTGTCTACTATAAATAATCCAGAAACTTTATAAATTATGTCTATAACTTCTAAACTTAAGGGCCCATAGCTTAGCCTGGCTGGAGCATTCGGCTCATTTTTGAGAATGAAACTGATAGCCAGATGGACAGCCATCGAATTTAAACACGATACAGGTCGCCGGTTCAAATCCGGTTGGGCCCATTAAATTTAAAAGAGGGGCATATGCAAATTAGAAAAAAAGATCTTACATTTCTAGGAATTTTAAAAATAATATCTAAAACAGCCTGGACCAAATTTAAATGGAAAGTAGTTCTTATGCTTATCTGTGCACTAGTTGTAGCCTTGCTTGAGACATTAGCTCCAAAAATTGTACAACTTATAATAGATAATCTTGAAAAACTTGCAAGTCCCTCACCATTAGATTTAAAGCTATTTGCTTTTTTATTAGGAAGCTTATTTATTGTTGGAATTTCAATGACAATATTTAGGTTTTGGGTAAACCGTATAAGTTTCTATATAGCTACCAAAGTAGAAGATTATTGGAGATACAGAGTTCTATACCATTTCTTTCAATTACCTGCTAGCTGGCATGATAATCATGACTCTGGAGAATTTGCAGGAAAAATAGATAGGGGTGCTAGTGCTATTTGGACAATAATACATGAATTATTTGGAAATAATTTCACAGTTTACACTATAACATTAATTGTAGTCCTAATAATAGCTTTTATTAGTTTTCCATTAGCAGCAATTATTTTGGTAATACCAATCCCAATATATATATTTGTAACTTACATAGTCTCTAAAAAAATAGCAAAGAGACAAAATTACATTAACAAAATTCATCATATTGCAGCAAAAGTTTTATACGATGCTGCTGGTAATGTAAGATCTGTTAAAGCATTTGGAACAGAATTAAGAGAAGCAAAAAATCATGATAAAATATGGACTAAACTTCATAAATTAGAATACAAAGAGGAAGAATTATGGTTGACTCAAACTTTGCTACAAACGGGTATAGAAACAGTTATGAGAATAATTTTATTAATAGTGAGCATTTGGCAAATTTACAAAGGAGTTTACACAATAGGTTTCTTAGTATTATTAATGAGTTACCAGCAATTAACATTTGCACCATTAAGAGAGTTAAACTCAATATTTACAAGAATAAGAAGGGTAGTTGGTAGATCTAAACATTTATTTGAAATACTATCTGAAGAAGATCCGCTTAAGGATTCTAGAAATGCAATAACCATTTCTAAACTAAAAAACAAAATTATATTCAAAGATGTAAGTTTTTCATATTCTGGAGGATTTAATGCAATTAAGAACCTTAACACTGAATTTAAAAAAGGTAAAGTTATTGCAATAGTTGGAAGAAGCGGAGCTGGAAAATCAACATTTTCAAATTTACTTCTAAGATTTTATGATCCTGATAAAGGTCAAATACTTTGGGATGGGATTGACTTAAGAAATATTAAAAGATATTATTTAAGAAAACAAATAGCATACATTCCCCAGGAAACAAGTTTATTCAATAGGAGTATAGGAGATAATATTACTTATGGTAAAATAGATTATAATAAAAAAGATATAATAAATGCTGCAAATTTAGCTGCTGCCCATGATTTTATTATGAAAACCCCAAAAGGGTATAAATCAATAATAGGGGAGAGGGGCATTAGGCTATCTGGAGGGCAAAGACAACGTATTGGAATTGCAAGAGCATTATTCACCGGAGCTAGTGTTGTTATAATGGACGAATCTACTAGTCATTTGGATAGTGAATCAGAACTTGCAATACAACAAGCAATTAGAAAAATTCAAAGAGAAAAAACACTAATAGTCATTGCACATAGATTATCCACAATAATAAATGCAGACAAGATTATTGTTATGGATCAAGGAAAAATAGTTGCAGAGGGTAATCATAAAAAACTTCTAAAATCTTGTTCAATATATAAAAGATTATATCAATTACAAGTAAAAAAAGAAACAACATTTTAGATTTATTTTATCTTTGCACCACTTTCACAATAATCATTAACTGTTAACAAACTTATATTATGCTTGCTATCTTCTGCAGCTAGCACCATACCTTCGCTTTTAATTCCTTGAATTATTTTTGGTTCTAGGTTTACAAAAACAACTACTTTTTTACCTTTTAATTCCACAGGTGCATAATGTTCCTTTAATCCAGCAACTAAATTAATCTCTTTGTCTCCAATATTAACTTTAAAAATATATAATTTAGTAGCTGAAGGATGATCTTTAACTTCTAAAATTTCTCCAAGTCTTATATCAAGTTTTTGCCAATCTTCATATTTTATAGTTTCCATTTTTATGACATGGGTGGAATATCCGAGCTACTTCGTCCTTTCCCAATATTTTCAATTGCCAGGCTCACGGCGTCTTTTGCCGTTTTTGCAAAGTTGATTTTTACTAATTTCTTATCATCTAAATAATGTTCAGCGTCTATTATTTTTTTAATATTTTCGGTAGTTAGTCCAGTTTCTTCAATAACCACTATTGATTTTCCGAGCAAATATCCAACTAATGTCTCAATTAAAGTTCCCGATGAACCACCAATAACAATGATTGCATCACAGGAATTTATCATAATTGCAATTCTGCCTTCTTCTGTGAATCCACTGCTAATTATCAAGTC